>Ga0115004_10001565_pt1 | contig 18800 bp, 11 predicted proteins | sample ArcticOcean_MG_C_10_FD_88737 | JGI IMG/M metagenome (GOLD analysis project Ga0115004, IMG submission 88737) | Marine microbial communities from western Arctic Ocean - ArcticOcean_MG_CB11_90 | ecosystem: Environmental > Aquatic > Marine > Oceanic | place: Arctic Ocean: Canada Basin | collected...
AACATATCTCTCCATCGTTCAGTGAACAACAACGATACTCTTCTTCTTCTTCTTCTTCTTCTTCTTCGCTCTTCTGTCCCTTTGTTCTCGCGATCATTTTACTTAAACAATCTCGATCAAGGAATAGTCAGAGAGAGAGAGAGAGAAGTTTATTTATCGCGCGAGTCAAACTTAGATCAGCAAATCTTGTAAATGATGGGGGGTTTTTGTTTTAGCGATATATGATGGAAAGAAAACATTTGAACCGTTTACTACTGGTGCGTCATAAAAATGTCTCATCAGCGACACGCGGTACGGGCGAACGATTCGTTCAAAATCCGATACAAAAAATGGGGCGGTAGTACCACTGATAACTCATCGATGATCAAAAACGTGTGCGTTTTATTACACGGATGGTCAGGGAACTCGAATTACTTCTCACAATCGATTCAGACATTGAAACATAACGAACATACTGTATACATTGCTCCCGATTTAAGGGGGCATTCGAGTGCTGAAAATGATGATCGTGATGACGATAATGATTTCGGGAAGTATCATATTTCTAGATTGGCGAAGGATTTGTTCGATTTAATCGTAGCGTTGAAGATGGAAAATGTGATCCCTGCTGAAAGTTTGGTTTCATTAGTGGGTACTTCGATGGGCGCGGCGGTGATTTTTTCGTTTTGCGAATTGTTCGGCGAAGATTTAGTTAAGAATATCGTAATTGTTGATCAAGCGCCTTTACAGAATAGAAGAGAGGATTGGCAGCTCGGGTCGACTGGGTGCTTTGATGATGAGAGTTTTAAGAGATTAAGAGCTTCGTTGTTTCAGGACATGTCTTCGTTTGCGGACGAGAACGAGAAGGCTTGTATTGCGAAAGGGAGCTCGTTTAAGTGCGATCTATTAATTAAAGAAGCGACATTACGATGTAAACCAGAAGCGTTGACAGAATTAATGCTAGACCATACAAATTTAGATTGGCGACCGTTAATCGCTCAATTGCAAAGGCCCGTTCTCGTAATCGTTGGCGAAAAGACTCAAATTTTCCCATGGAAAGGAGTTGCGTACTGTGGATATTTAGCTAAAAACTCGCAAACGATGGTATGTAAGAATTGCGGACATTGGTTATATTTAGAACAACCAGGGTTATTCGCGTTCGCTTTGTCTCAATTCATAAGCGGGGAAGATCAGCCGCCTGCGAACGAATCGCTCGAAGCCGATTTGAAAGGCGGTTACGAATTCTATAAAGATAAGTTCTATTTCATAGACGCGAAGAAAGTAGACTATCGATTCGTTGGTGGTAACCCAGAATTTTATAAACTATAGACTTTTTAAATATATTAGTAGTATACATAATAATGATACACATGATGCACTTTCTATTATGGCGTAGCCGAAAGTAAGATTTGAATCAATGTCTGCTTATTCATCAAATCTTCAGTGCTTCTGAGCTTATTTGATAGTCGCCATTCGTTAATGATTGAAACCAAATCTTCGTTTGTTAATACTTGCAATTGACCATCAAACTCTTTCCTGAGCGCTAAATAGTTCTTCATTCCACGCTTCATTTGCCCGCACCCTCCTGGACCAGCTCGAGCGATAATTTTCGCTAATAATCTCTTAATTCGCTCGTTACCATACGCGATTTGCGCTAAATGACCGGCGACTGTCGCGTTCCCTCGATCTCTCATATATAAACTCTCAATCGGCGAATGCTCAAAAACGCTCTCGATTAGTTCAACGTTCGCAGTAAAAACAGATAAAATCAACGGTGTCGACCGGTCTAATTCATCCACGGCGCACATATCGCACTCAAACTCTCTCGCTAACATCTCTACACACGTAATACTTTCGCCGTACACTGCGTAATGTTGCACAAAACTTCCGTTATCGTCCCTCGCTCTTAGCATCATGGAACCACGACGACGAGGAAGACGATTGCTTTCATCGCCGTTTTCATAAATCGTTTCTTCCTCCTCCTTCAAATCGTGTTCTAATATCCTCCGTAAAGTCTTTAAATTACCTCTTTCGGCTTGTACCATTGCATACGTCTTCCCACCAACGGACCATTGAACGTCATCTACGTCTATCTCCCGCGCCTGTCGTACTAAATAATCTACACCAAACGACTTCCCTATTTTCAATAAAACATCGAGCGCTTCCGCGTTATTGCACTCGAAGTAATCTTCCATCCATATCTTTCGTTTTCCATCGATACACCTGTTCTCCCCATCAGTATCCCTATCGATCACTTCGTCGTCGATGCCATAAAAAGAGCGATTGATCGCAGTCGCTCTCCTTTTTCTTCGCCCTTTACCTTCAAAACTCGATCGAAACAGAACACTTTTGTCACTCGCAGCAGCTCTCACCGCTCGTTCCATTGCTGCGATAATATTTGATTTGTGAGCACTTTTTCTTTAACATCCATCAGCAAAAGAAATTCCCAATCATCAAATGCGAGAGCTCTGCCGGTATCCACGCCTGACGATGTTTACGAGGCAACGAAGAGGAAGAAGAAGAAGAAGAAGAGAGCGAGTAGTCACAGCAATGGACGGAAAAGAAAAACGCACGTCTCTCTCTCTCTCTTTCTCACGCGGGCAGTTTCTCTAGGACTTGTTTAGGGTTTTCTCTGATTTTCTTACCTGTGTAAGCGAATAGCTCTACCACTCTATTAAATAGATCGAAAAAGACGGTAAAATGCAAACGAGCGAATGCGATCGAGCAAAAGAGGGCGAGAAGAACGAGACGATCGAAACGACTAGCAAAGCGTTGAAGTTTTCGTTCACTGGCCCAGCGTGCAAGTGCTCGAAACCGACGCAATGGTGGAACGAATCGAACGAGGAAACGATCAAGGCGAAGGATGAAGGGCCCAAGCGCTTCGCGCCTTGTTTAATGAACACGTTCACGAAAACAAAAATACAGTTCAAGGCGCTAGCGAAGAACAGGGTCGGGTGGTATATATGTGGGCCGACCGTGTATGACTCGGCGCACATGGGGCACGCGAGGAATTACGTGAATTTCGATTGTTTGAGGAGAGTGATGCAGAACTATTTTGGGTACGACGTGCGTTTTGTGATGAACGTGACGGACGTGGATGATAAGATTATCATGCGCGCGCATCAACGAAGGGCGGAGTACGTCGTGCGAATAGCAGAAGAAGTTGATGGTGATAATGAGTTAATAAGAGAGATTAAGGAGTTGATGAATGAAGGGAAGCAAAGTCTCGCGGATGTCGAGGATAAAGTCGCAAAGTTGGCCGATATGTTAGGCGAAGAAGCGTTTAGTGATAATAATAATACGGAAGGTGGTATGAAATGGTCCATTCAGGATGGGTATTTGAAGCTCGCGCAGTTCTATGAACGAGAGTTCATGGAAGACATGAAGTTAATGGGCGTGAAGAATCCAGATTGTTTAACTCGCGTGAGCGAATACACGGAACAAATCGTGCAATATATCGAAGGAATCGTCAGTAATGGGTATGCCTATGAGAGCAATGGGAGCGTTTATTTTGACGTCACAGCGTTTGAGAGCAGTGAGAATCATAAGTATGCCAAGTTGAAGAAATCTGCTTTGTACGACGTCGAAGCGGCGATGGACGGAGAGGGAAAGTTATCAAATACAGAGTCCGAAAAAAGGAACGATTTCGATTTCGTGCTTTGGAAGAAATCGAAAAAGGGCGAACCTTCGTGGCCGAGTAAATGGGGCATGGGTCGACCTGGATGGCACATCGAATGCTCGGCAATGTGCTCTGATGTTTTAGGTAAATACGTCGACGTGAACGGGGGCGGTATCGATTTGAGTTTTCCTCACCACGAAAATCAACTCGCACAATCTGAAGCGCATTATGACATCGAACAATGGGTAAACTTTTTCGCACACTCTGGACACTTACACATCGATGGCTTGAAAATGTCAAAGAGTTTGAAGAATTTTATAACCATTCGTCAAGCGTTAAAGACGTATTCGGCGAGACAGTTGAGATTTTTATTTTTGTTACATAATTGGTCCGATCCAATGGAATTGACTCCAATAATGTCCACGGATGGTTCCGGTGCAAAGTTCAAACAAATGGACGCCGCGATTGGTGTTGAGAAAACTTTTGCAGAATTTTTCCATAGCGTCAAAGGCGCCCTACGAAGAACGAAATACGCGTGCGATAAAGATCAAATTTGGAGAGAGTCGGAAAAGAAACTTTCTGATGCTTTGGATTCGTGTCAAAAAGATGTGCACGAAGCTCTTTTGGATAACATTAACACATCTAACGCAGTTTCTGCGCTTTTGGCAGTAGTGAAAGAATTCAATAGTTACATTGCATCTGTAGATACTTCGTCTATTCGACCATTTTTGGTCGAGAGTTTGGCGAAATACGTGACGTATATTTTAAACTGTTTCGGGATTTCTGGCGAAGCTGATGCACCATTAGGGTTCACTGATATCGAGACCATGAGCGAAGACAACAACCAAACTATTGCTACTACTAGCTCGTCTTCGGCTTCTGCGAATAACAGCATTGATGAAATTTTAGCGCCAACCTTGGACGTTCTCACGCAATTCAGAGACGAAATAAGAAAGCTTGCGAAAGAAAACGCTACGTCTGCTGATATTTTAAAAATGTGCGACTTTGTGAGAGATATTTCGTTACCACAAATCGGTGTGAAACTAGACGATAAACCGGATGGAAAAGCTCTATGGAAACTATACGCCCCTGGAGAGCTTTTGAAAGAAAAAGCGAGAGAAGACGAAGAACGCGAGCGCAAACAGCTCCAAAAAGAAAAACTCCTCGAAGAAAAACGGAAAAAAGATGAAGAAAATAAGCAAAAAGCGAAAACGCCAGCCTCCGAAATGTTCAAAACGAACGAATACGTAGACGTATACGGATCGTTCGATTCATCGGGCGTGCCGTTGACTTTGAAAGACGGTTCGGAAATCTCTAAAAGTAACTCTAAGAAGCTCGCAAAGTTACATCTCGCGCAAACGAAACTGCACGACGCTTATTTGCGCGATTTAGCCGCTTCACAGTTAAGCCAGTCTTCGATCAATTAATATATATATATATCCATATATATATATATACAGATATACAGTTTAGAACGCTTCATTTCGCGCGCCCCGAACGAAAGATATTCAAGAAACCTCATTCTCATAATGCCGGAAAAGGCCGGAAATTTGGACAAACACGTCACAACCTTAACTAATAATCAACAAAACGCTGCGCGTTTAGAATAAAAAGGACGCGATCGAAAAAGGAGCAGAAGAAGAAGAAGAAGAAGAAGAAGACCAACAAGGAAACCATCATGGCGATCGGGAAATCGACGTTAGAGGCGTACGTTAGAGACCTTCAAACCAGGGTCCAGCGGATCGAAGAGAACACTTTGGATTTACCTAAATCCGAATCACTGGAAATAAAAGAGATCGAGCGCAAGAAATCCGTATCGACCGTGATCGAATCACACTTCGGGTTCTTATCCTCGGACGGCCTGGAGTACGTTTGGTTCGGGAACGATTTCCCGAAAGCGATGAGGATTTTGTTAGCCATAGTGTTCTTCGCCGGGTCCATGGTCATGCTTTGGCTCATTTTTTTAACAGTCGTTGAATACAGGGCGTATCCATACGCGACGTCGATACAGAACGAGGAACGATCGAACGCGAAGTGGCCATCGGTGACGATATGCGCGAATCATGCGAATGTGACAATGAATAAGATGGAAGAAATAGAGAGAGCTGGTTATGAGAGGTATTCGCTAGAGGCGAATAGGACGTTTATGCAATCGTTCGTGAGGATGTGCGATTTCTATCATTCGGATTGCAAAGGGGGGAAACAGGGGACAAACATCGAGGATTTTTGGTTCATCGATTTCTTGGGAGAGAAGTATGGGTATTGCTTAGAGTTTAACTATGGTGGAAGAGTGAACGATATGTTTTGTGCGGATTCGCGCGATGAGTGTATATTCGGTTTATACGGCGCGTTATACGGCTTGAACGTATTCCTCGACCCGTCTTTGAATTATAACTCTTTGAACGCGTCGCAACCGTTCGAAGCGGAGGCGCTTTACAATGCAGATTCACATGACACTCGGTACGATGGAGTCTACCTCGCATTACAAGGACCTAAACATCAAGCGATGCCTACTTTCAATTCTGTTCTTTCCGCATCCGGAGCGGCTACGTTTATATCAATGAACGAACGAAAGACGAAAAGGCTATCGACGCCGTATCATTCAAAAGCGTGCTCGAACGATCCAACTTACTCAAAAAGCGTTTGTTTAAGTAAGTGCGAAGAAATTGTTGATGATACTTGTCAATTGGACTATACGAAAACGCTCGCGGAGAACTTACACGGCACCGGGGCAACGTACGCGAAGTGTTTTCATGAAGAAATGGAATCAGACCTATGCCAATGCGCGGAAGAGTGTTCGTCAGACGAGTGGATGCCGCAAGTATCAACAACCGTCGTCCATTCCTCCGCATCAATTCTCGACGGAGTCGATATCACAAACATGACAAACGTTCATCTCTATTATAACGCGATTAATCTCGAGATCATCGAGGAGGTTCCGGTGTATAACTTTTACCTCTTAATCGGCGTCGTGTTCGGTCATATTGGTTTCTTCACTGGATTCAATTTAATCACAATCGTACAACTGTTCTTCATGGTCGTTCATGTCGCAACGACTTTAGCGAAGAAGATCGACAACCGACGAAGAAAAAATTGACTTGATTCACGCACGATGTACGTATGGGTGAGTATGTAAAAGCTGAAAAGCTGTTCTTTCTCCTCCCCCGCGATGTTTTCTCCTGTGCGTGCGTGTTAGTGTGTGTGTGTATGTGATATGATAGTTTATATATGATGATGATTTTAATAAATGCGTATTACAAACAACATTGTTTTTGTTGATTATTCTTTTTTATGCATAGTTCAACTTCTTCGCTAACGTCTCGGCTTCGTCCAACAAACCGCCTAAATGAGCGGAGAGAGCGTCGGACCAAAAAGTATCCGATGCAGGATCCAAACCAAACGGCGCCAAAGCTTCGACGAACCCTTTTGTCCCACCGGCCGAAAGCAAGTCGATTAACTTTTCTTCGAATCCGTCTGGATTTTTTGCGTATACGCCATACAAAGCGCCGACGACCAAGTCTGCAAACGCATATGAATACACGTAAAAGGGGACGTTGTGGAAGTGTGAAACGTACGCCCATAAGTGCGAAGTGTCTTTGTAAGAATCGTACACGTCGCCTTCGGCTCCGTAGTAATCAACCATGCATTCTTGCCACGCGTTCGTCATTTCCTCGGGAGTGACTTGGCCGCTTTGACGTTTTTCGTGTACTTTTGCCTCAAAGGCATCGAACGAGCATTGACGAACGACTGAGTTGATGATATCGTCGCATTTTCCCATTATCATTTGTAATCGATCGGCATCTGACGGTGCGCGATCTAACAAATCGCGGAAAACAATCATCTCCCCGAAAATGGAAGCCGTTTCAGCTAACGTCAAAGGCGGATGATATTGCAGAATACCTTGTTGATAAGATAAAATGAAATGAACGCCGTGTCCTGATTCGTGAGCCAAAGTCGCAACATCTCTTTGAGTTCCAGTAAAATTCAATAACTGAAAGGGACCGTGGCCGAACGATGATGAGCAATAGGCACCACCTCTTTTACCATCCGCTGCAGGAACGTCGATCCTTTTTTGATCAACCATATCCGTGAAGTGCTTTGCCATCGTTGGCGAAAACTTTTCGTATCCGTCTTTGCAAATCTGAACGGCTTGTTCCCAGGTATAAGAGTCTGACCCAGTGCCGATATCGATCGTTGCGTTGCGATCGGCCCAAGTAAACTCTTCCAAGCCTTGCGTCGATTTCAAGATTCCTTTCTTCAATCTGTAATATTTCTTACACAAATCGACGCCGGTCGTTTTAACCGCTTGTAAAAGCGAATCGACCGCTTCGTCCGGGACGTTATTGGAGACGTTTCTTTGAGAACGTAAGTTTTTAAACCCTCGTTCGGTGTTTTCAATGTGCCAAGAACCTGCGACCATGTTCAACGAAAGCGCGCACGTGCGCTCAAATTTCTCTAAACCGTTGTTCAAAATGTTCATACATTTCTTTCTCGTTTCTGTATCTTTCGACGAAGTCATCTTCGCCAATAAGACTTCCATGTTCACTTCCTTACCGTCCATATCAAAGCGTAACCTTGATAGTTCGTTCCCGTAAAAATCGACGACTTGTCTCTTCCCGGCGAACGCCGACCTAACGGTCAAAGCTCTCTCGACTTCTTTCTGTAAATTATACGGCTTCGATCGTCGTTCTTCGTTAATAAACGCTTCGTACTTCTTCTTCAACTTTTCCGTTTTCTCGAACGCCCTTAAAACGAACTCGTCTTGTAAATCCGCAATCTCTAACGAGAACCATTGCAAATAATTGCCTTGAACCGAACCAAACCGTTGCATCAATTGCGCCTTACGTTGCTGCATCTTCGCATCTTCCAATCGCGTATCGGCCGATAAGCTGACGTACGATAACGATCTCGTCAGTACTTTATCGATGGCCTCGTACTGCTCGATCGCTTCCAAGAGCGTCGCCCCGTCCTTTTCCGATAACTTTTGTTCATACCTCTGCTTGAACTCCTCACAGATGCGCTCTTGTTCATCCATTTCTTCATCGATTTTCGAGTCATTCGCTGATCGGTACCCGAAATGTCTCTCCAGTTCCCACCTGGGCTGTCTCGCAATCTCTTCTTCGCTCATCTCTTTGGACATCTTCTTCGTCTTCTCCTTATTATTATCAGTAGTAGTACTAGTACTAGTACTACGAACAAAGGTCTGAGCAGTGCGTGACTTTGACTTTGAAGATCTCGCGAAGAACAAACACTTATTCTTCTGCGCAGAAGACAACGCGTAAGTACTGTGCGCTATAAAACGGGAAAACTTAGTAGCAACAGTCGCGCTCTTTTGTGAGTTACAGTACGCGTTGACGTAGGCCCTGGATTGGATCATATAACGATCAGAAAGAGGAAGGTTTTGTTTATTCCCAAAATGGAGATAAAAACGAAAGATGGAAGAAGAAGAGGAAGAGGAAGAAGAGGAAGAAATCTACCATTTATTAGGGTTTAGGGTTTAGGGTTTACTCATACTAGTTTTTGGATAAAACGAGAAAGTTATAGGTTTCGCGTCACATTAATCGAATTAATTAACATAAAACGAAAACGAAAACTTACACGAGTCTCGCATTGACAGGGATATATAACAGTCGTTCTGCGTGTATTCAACCGGTTTAATAATACACGAATTTACCATTTTCTGATATCTCATAACCTTCCACTTTCTCGTTTAGTAACACTCATAAAACGCAAACAGATAGCGAGACGAAAGTAACAAAATGATCACCACTGCTACTACTACTTTTACTACTACTGCTACTGCTACTGATGCTCTGAGATCCAGGTTCTCGCTACTAAGTTTGCATGGTCAGAATCAACAAAGAAAAAGAAGAATTGGAAAGCGTTCGCTAAATAAGACCAGCAGAACGTCAGTCTTTGTTGTTTCGATGTCAATGAAACTCGCTTTAGTCGCGGCGTATAGGAACCAGCCGCACCCGGAGAAGATAAAGAAAGGCGGAGAAGACGCGTGGTTCATAAAACCGGACGTAAAAGGTGGCGGCTGCTTAGGCGTCTGCGATGGCGTCGGCGGATTCGCCGAGCAAGGGGTTGACCCAGGCCTATACGCGAGAGTTCTAGCGTTCGAGGCGTTGAAGGCGCACGAAGTATCGACGAACGTGTTGTTCGGTGGAGCAGATCCGAAATCGATGATCATACAGGCGCAGAGGAATACGAAGTTACCAGGCGCTGCGACGATGTGCGTGGTTGAGATCGACGGCGATAGATTGAAGGCGGCGAACGTTGGAGATTCAGGGTTTAAGGTTATTAGGGACGCGAAGTGCGTGTTCGAGAGTCAGCCGTCGCAGCATTATTTTAATTGCCCGTTTCAGTTAGCGTATATGCCTTTGAGCGCTGATGCAGATGATGCGAACGAGTGCGCCGAGCAGTATCAGTTTTTAGTGAAAGAGGGCGATTGCGTCATCGTCGGATCAGACGGCGTGTTCGATAACGCATTCAACGAAGAGTTGGAAAAAATCGTTGATAAAAATGTGAAAGAATTCGGGATGACTTTTAAAGCTATGGAATCATGCGCCGAGGATATCGTGAGAGTGTCGAGAGCGCACGCTGAGGATAAGACGTACGCGTCTCCGTATTCTCTCGAAGCGGAGAAGTACGCAAAAGAGACGGGGACGAAAGTAAACATACCGTCAGGTGGAGGACTTTTTGGGAATTTAACGAAGATGATGGGTAAAGGTGGTGGCGGTGGCGGTGGAAAGATGGATGATATCACGGTCGTTTGTGCTTTTGTTGGACCAACTGCGCAAGTACAAAGCGAAATCATGAAATCGGTCGAATTAGCAGCCGGATTATACGACGACCTGTTACAAGCGAGGAACAAAGCGAAAGGCGAAGAGGCGAAGACTTTGAGAACTGTAGAATTGAGGAAAAAAATGGACCAAGCGTTTGAAGAATCGAAAGCGAAACAAGACCAGGCGAAGCAACAAGAAGCGAACGCTCCGACAGAGTTCACGAGAGCGCAAATTGATGTAATGGACTCCGCAACTGTTAGGAGATTATTACAAGAAAGAGGATTGCCGACGAGTGGAAAATTGGAGAGATTACAGGAACGATTAGCCGCAGTGAAACGGATGTAGAATAACTATATTTAGTGAAAATTTGAAAGCGCGAAGACGCTTTTGTCAGCTGCCGCGCTTTTACAGTCACGATAGCTTCGTTGTCGTTATCGCGAACAGCGAAAATGACAACAAAGCTATCGTGACTGTACCAGATCCTTCTTCTTATTCTTATAGAGTTGGGTTTGCGCAAACGAACGTGGAGCGTAAGAGAGAGAGAGAAATAAGAGAGTCTTTTGACGATGAAAAGGAAAGTCCCAAGCAATACGCGGGGCAATACGCGGGTCTGCTGATGCATTATCTTATTTGAATAACAATAACAATAACAATAATTCATTCCTAACAAACCACATGGATTTGTATTACTGGGTTTTAGATCAAAAACAGGATATCGCCCAACCAAATCTTTACTCCATTGGGCGATATCTTGTTTCTGATCCAACACCCATTGATACAAACCCACGTGGTCTGTTAAAAATGAATTATTGTTACTATTATTAAAATACGATAATGCATCAGCAGACCCGCGCGTGCGCAGAAACAATATGTAATTTATTTATTTATTTATTTATTTATAGCACTTCAAATTATATGTACAATTGACTATTACTATGTTACGATGACGGTGTTTTGTGTGTGTTTAGAGATCTGAAGAAGAGAGAGAGAGAGAGAAAGAGAGAAGAGAGAGGAAATATCTCGCACCATCTAAAAAAATATGACCATCATCTCAAATGATTGTAATCGAACCGCCGTTGATTGAGACTTGTTCGAGAAAGACCAACGTGACTGTTACCGCGTATGTTCCAGATATAGCACCAAACGATTCGTCTTCGCCACCGGTTGGTGTGAATTGACCGAGAACGTTATTAATACCGCCGCCGCCAATAATCTCTTCGTCAATCGGTTCCTGCAAAAGTCGTCTTTTCTTATTATTAACGCAGAGACCGGCGTCGTTTTCGCACGAAGCTGTTTCGGGACTATACGAATCTTGCGACGATCGAACGGTTTCGTTATACGGAAGAGGTTTGATATACTGCGAGAGCTTATCGGTATTAATAGACGAAGAAGCGTTTCCGCCACCGCTTTGAGCGGAAACAGCGTCTCGTTCTTGCTCGCTTTGAATCGCGTTCACGGTATCGACGATCTCGGTAACTGCTCCGATGATTTCAGTTGCATCGTTAATAGCTTCTGCAATGGCTAAACCTGCTGAAGCTGAACCAGCTACTGCATTAGCGGTTTCCCAAGTCGAGGCGACGTCCATTGCGGCGTCGTAGCCGTGCAACACGACTTGCCCGGTCCACTCTATGGATGATGCCACTTCGGCTGCGGTGGTGCCTCGTCCTGGTTCAGCAACGCCAACAAGAGCGACAATAATTTCAATCTCCATCCTGATTTGCGGGTCGACGATAGTTTCCTCGAGTAAGGCAAGAAAGTTATCGCGAATAGATATCGGAAGCGCGTTAGGAAAAGAGTCAAACCACTCGGTCGTTAAAGCTTCGACGTCATCAAACGTAACGTTCGCGTTTCTTCCTGAAGTATCATCGACGATTTCTTGTAAACCTCTTCTTTTATCTGCAAAAAAGGAAGGATGTTCGCTCGTGTCGTTGTTCTGACGCGCTTCGTGTCTGTTAATAACGTGCTGCGCCGCGGTTTTCTCGAGAAACTTTGGCATCTTCACGCGTTCGTGTACGAGGATTTTCTCTACATTCTCTGGCAATTTTCTCTTCTTTAACTCGGATTGAGATAACATCTCGTGCTCTTTCGAAAACAGTTCTTCTTTAGAAAGCAATTTGCGTCTTGTTTCCGTTTGTTCAGGCACATCGCTTTTTAAGAAACTCGTCGTATTAGTACAATTAGAAAAATCTGACAAAGTTTCAACAACCGCTTGATCCATTGCTGTGCCGTTCTTATGATAAAACGTATCATTGTAGTGAAAAAAAGAACTATCAGTAGTAGTACACTCGACGAGTTCAGATAACGGAGTGTTCGGGTTTTCAGCGAGGAACTGGGCAATCGCTGCGGCGGCTGATCCAGTCACTTCAAAGCCGACACCGAAAAACTGTTCGAGACCAAACGCTCCGCCTACGACGAACTCGCTCGCCTTGCCGCTCGTAAACACGGACTCGCCGTCGATCGTCCAAGCGTTACCAATAGAATCTGAGAGACTTATGCCTTGACTGAAGTCTTGCGCAACGCCAGCCGCTAAAGAAGCGTACACGTTTGAAAACTTTGTCAAGCCGAGCTCGGTGTTAAGAACCATTTGCAGAAAGCCAGCCGTAGGATTATTCAACGCCGCATTTTGAATGATTAGCAAAGCAATGCGTAAGATCGTCGTTGGTTGAATGATAGGATTCCACACGGACACCCTTGCCGCAGCACCTACGTTGTCCTGCAACAATTTGCGGCGACCGGCGTTTGAAAAATCCGCCTCGAAAATATCCGCCTCGAACTTGGAAGCGAACATATTGCCATCGAACACGCCATCGATCCAAATCAATGCACCTAAAATCGTCCACGAAACTATCATAGCAATGAATATCTGCGAGCGCGGAATCATGTTTCTGTTTTCTGTTGCTGATGCGTGTGTGAACGAGCGCATGTATGTATGAGAGAGAGAGAGAGAGAGAAATGTGATGTATTAGTATTTTTTTGTAACTGATGTTGTTATTTCAATTCTCAAGCAATTGCCTCGAAAACAAAATTTAATTACGAGTATACCGGTAGTCTCTCTTTTTCTCTCTCCCTTTTCGAATGAAAGAACGAACGGACGAACGGACGAACGAACGAACGAACGAACATGGATGGATACAGCCAACGACTATTCTTGCATTCGCTCTTCTATAGCGGCAACTTTCTTTGCGACGACGCGTTCTTTCAATTCCTCAGCCGTTGTCTTCTCGACGCCTTTGCCTTCGTCTTTCTCTTCGGGTGACTGCCACGTTTGAAACGCCGCGAGAATATCGACGAGTGAAATGCAGCCAATCGGTTTCTTATCGTCATCACAGACCCAAATTCGGTGGACCGCGCCTTGGCTCATCATCTCCAAGACGTCCTCTAACTTGTCCTCGAGTTTGCAACAAACGCGCCAAGCGTCGAACGCAGGGTTTTGAAGAGCCGCGTCGTACGCGTCCGCGCCAGAAAACACACCATGGATGATTCTCGGCTTTTTGTTGTGTCTCAAGAAGATAAATTGCGAAACCGTCAACCCGAGCGCCATCATCAAATCTTCCGAGAAGTACGCGATATCTGTTTCGGAGAACGCGGATAAGAGCTTCCCATCCGCCTCCGTAACGATTGCGACGCTCGAAACCGAGTTGTTACGCATAATACGAAACGCGTCGATAACCGTCGTATCGGCCGCGACCGAAACGATTCCGTACGATGGATCCTTATGTTTATCAGATTTCATGTCACCAGGAATGCGATGAGAAAGAGCGCTTCGACCGAGACCTAATTCGGCGACGGATGCGCCCATGAACTCCGGGAAGATCAACGATCGATTTGTGTGAAGATACATCACCAAATCGCTTTGACAAACGATCTCGGTAATCTTCGTATCGCTCTCTCGTTGCACCGCAAATCTGTGAACGGCGTCCAATAACTCGATATCGCCCGGTTTCGCATTCCTTGGAATCAAAAAACAGTCGTGAATCGACTTCCCGAGATCTTTATCGCATTGATTTTCGAATATGACCGTTCCATCAAACCTCGACGGTATGTTCTCGAGTTTCGTATTTGCAAACTCTCTCCCAATACGCGCGAGCGCGCCGCACTTTCTTAAACTCGGCGCACCGTCAGAGAGGTTAAAGTTTGAACTCGCGTCGACTTTCGCTAAAAGTGCGTCGACCAAATCGCCCGCCGCTAAAAAGTTCTGCGGCGTATAATCTTGATTACACGCGCTCATTTTAACCACCGGAAACGCTTGGACGCCGAGCTCGTTTAAGCGTTTCATTGCATCGGACGTCGTGTGTTGCGTCGTTAAGATTGATACTTGCGAACCTGTAATTCGTCAGAGAGAGAGAGAGAGAACAAAAATGTCAGATGAGTCGTTTTTTGAAAACAAAAAGGCGTTTGTTTTCTTCCAAGAAAGAAGAAAAAATACACGAAGTAACCATGGTCAAACAGTGATTTCGGACTCATAGAGATATCTTTACGTTAAAGAGAATAACGATTTTATCGATTCAGATAGCTTTCGAACGAATTGCTTTCTTTTGTGATCGTCGACTTTTTCTCAATTGTTTTACGCGCGCGCGCTTGAGACAGAGACAGAGGGAGATGAGTTCCGATATTAAACAGTCAGCGCGAGATCAACTTTAAAAATAGGAACGCGTCGTGTTCATACCGCGAGTAGCTTCACCGCGCTCTTCAGCCTTGATCGCTAAATCTTTACGATCCTTGAGATACGTCGAGAGCTTGCTGTTGTTGAGGAACTGCATTGGCGTTTGGTACTGCATCGCGATCGATTGCTGCATTTTATGAAGTTAGATATTTTTGTAGCAGCCTCTTAAATTTTGTATCGAGCCTGATGGTCTTGGATTCCTATAGAGTGATTTGGATGCTCTTGAGGACGAGGAGTGGTCACTCTATACTGGTACAATTCTTTACTACACAAATAAAAATACACACTAATTCTCTATATTATCAGCTATAATAACTTAACGCCTTTTGCTTCATTTGAACCAATTTCTTAACGCGATCTCTAGCAAATCTTAAACGCTCAGGAGTTGGGTCGTCGACGGCGCGTTGCACCGCGTGGTGCATGTCTCGTTTAATCATGTATAATTCATCCCTTGCTGGGCTATGCGGAGACTCGGAAACAGAAGATGGATCAGCTGGTGACCCGGCATGTCCCGAGGAGTAATACCTTCCTCCTCCTCTCGAGTTCAACGATTTTGGGGGAGAATAGAAATTTTCGAGAACGTCGCCTTCTTCGAGCATGATTTTAAAAGATACCGATTTCGATTTTCTGCGCTTTTCGTTTTTACTTTGACTTTCGTTCGATGGCGAAGAAGCGAATAATCTTTCTTGATCATCGTCTTCTTCATGGAGAGGATTGTGATGATAATACGCGCTGAAATCATCAGAATCGGATAAATCTTCAGATCTCGCAGTTTTATAACTACTCGCCTGCGTCGAATTCGTCTTTGCTTCGGAATACGATGGAGAATGATTCTTCTTCTTTAGCGACGAACGAATTGGCGTCCTTATTGGCGAGCCAAATAGTAATGCGCGATTCGCACCTGGCGTCAAAAAATTATCCACGGCTTCGAGTGAAGTATCATGACTGAGCCGACTAACGTTACCGCCTCCGCTCGAGGAAGTTGAATCGTCGAGCAAAGTGGTTCTACTATTATTATTATTGTTCGTGTTATTTTCTCCATTCTCCGCCATTAATGTCGGGCGTTCTGGAAACTCCACCAAACCGTCTTCTTCTTCTTCTTCTTCTTCTTCTTCTTTTTCTTCTTTTTCTTCTTTTGCGTCGTCTTCAACTTCGTTATCATCATCTTCTAATATTTCTTCCTCTTCTACTATTACTTCTTCTTCTTCTATGATTGTTTTCTCGGTCGTCGGCACTACTACTCTTAAATTCACATCCTTCTCGACTAATTCTTCTTCTAATACTTCTTCCAATCGCGAAGGTACGAAAGTAGAGACACTGAATAATCCATTCGCGGAGGCGGCTCCATGCAAAGATCTTTCGTTCTTTTGCTTCTCCTTCGTTCGAAAACGAACGCATACGTCTTTCAAATACCTCCCCAATGCCCACGCGTTTGCATCGCACGCGTTTAAATATAAATTAAAATAAAGCGATTCCATGACTAACCCAAAATCGTCTCGGAATAACATCGTAGCCGCGATGTCTTGACTTTCTTGACTTATCGGTAAGCCATCAACTCGTTTCAGTCTACTCGATGCAAAACATAACATTGCAATATAGTCGTACTCATAATGTTTCGCCCTTAATTCGAGAGGATTATCGCATACGTCAATGCGTTCCAGACGTTGAAACGCTCTAAAACGCCTGTTCATAACGTTCGGTGAAATAGTAGTAGTACTAGGTATTCCCCTCTTTCGATATTGATTTTGTAGTCCAATACTATTACTACTATAAATATCATGATCATAATCATCCACGAACTCGTCTCCTCCTCCTAAATATCTAAACTCTGTAACTAATGAAATATCGTTCGCTGTTAGATCTAAATGTTCCAGCTCCCTTGGCAACAAATCTCTCGCGAACCTTAACGAAGAAATCTCGTTATTTCTCAAACTGACTGATTTCGCGTTGAAACACGCAGCCCTCAAATCTGGTAAATCAGGTCCTAACATGTTATCGTTCAACATTAAAGTATGTACGTTCGGTAAACTTAAAGATGTAGAAAAAACTTGTTGTATTAGAACTTCTTCTTCATCGCATTCATCGTCGTCACAGAATCCACCGATAATACTACAGCTATTCATTTTCAACGTCTCCAACGTCCGCGGCAACGAAGTCGTCCCGTTCCTCACTGAAACTCCTACATTCGTCCGACTTAAATCTAAAAACCTCAAATTCACTAAATGATGCAAATCACTGATCGATTCCAACTTCTTATTCCCACTTAAATCTAACTTTCGTAAGTTCCCTAATCTCGAGAACCCGAATCTAGCGCGGCCCTTGAATTCGTTGTCAGAGAGCTCTAAAACCACTAAACTCTGAAAACCATCAGTAGTATTCATGTTAATCTTATGAAGTCCTAACTTTGCCCACTTGATCTCCATTACATCTGAACGATGATCACGTGCAATGCCTAGTCCTTCGTCTTCTTCGTTATTCTTATCAGTGTTCGAACTCGATTTCATTCGGCTCATTACTTTCATTTCAAAACTATGCACGATTTAGAAAATCACCTATATACATTCAATTATTCAGTTTTGTGTGATGTAGTAGATTGGTATTGCGAGCCTCTGTTTCGTCCACCGATTACTTTCATTTACGACGAAACAGGATCTCTCTCTCTCTCAAGCTCCTGGCTTTGTATCGATCATTCGTTTTTGAGCGCGCACGGAGTTTATTCGAAAATGCATTAATTAATTAATAATTCAGATATAAATGAATACAAATGGATACAAAGCGAATTCCTCATTGTTTATGCCTAAAAAAGACGCAGAGTAAGGAGCTTCGTTAAAAAGCGAGTACTAATAACGACCCACTAAGTCCAGTGAAGGAAAGCGCGCTAGACTGCTTCTGACGATATCAGATAATCGTTTCTGTATAATGAGCAAGTCCTGTCAAGGCATGCTCGAAGAGATGCTGAAATGCGTGGAGCGTTCGAAATGTTTCACTGAAGACTGGACGCAGAGTAAGGACGATAGTGCGAAGACAGATCGAGTGCGCGATAGATTAGAGCTCTGTTTAAAAGAGAATAGGTTCCCGGAAGAGTGCGAGAGTAAGAAACAGTCGTTCGTGAAATGTAAGCGAGGGCAGATGGATATGCGGACGAGGATTAGGGGGAATAAAGGGTATTGAAGGTTTGCCGTCGTCGTTATTGGTAGTACGTATGGACGATGCGAGAGAAGAACGAAGACTACGAGGATTAATGAGCAACAGTTCTTTTTCGTTTTGGTGTCATTCTTTTACTTAATTGATAGGAAGTGATGGCGTTAAAGTGAGGAGAAAGAAAAAGTATTGCCGCCGTGAATCATAAAATCCGACGCCGACGAAAAACAGTGAGAACATAGCGAGCAAAGTGATTCTGATGAAAAGGGAGAAGCGAGGCGACGACGAAGACGACGACGAGCGCGTATCGGTATCTCGATACAGACGCGTGCCGCCGAAGAGAGCGCTTTTTGTATATTATTTTTTTATTTACTAAACATTACGGGAAACCAAATCATTAACGCACGATTGATTTAGTAGCCTGCGTGTCTGTGTGAGTGTCTGTGTGTGTGAAATAGCGTATATGTATAGATAAATGTATAGTATTTAGTATTAGGTCGATGTATACTAGCGCTTACCGCGCTGCCGTTGTTTCGGTTGTTATTGGGACAAAACTTGAACGTCATAAGCACATCCAAAATCTTCAAAACACACACACGCGCGCACACAC
>Ga0115004_10001574_pt1 | contig 18726 bp, 17 predicted proteins | sample ArcticOcean_MG_C_10_FD_88737 | JGI IMG/M metagenome (GOLD analysis project Ga0115004, IMG submission 88737) | Marine microbial communities from western Arctic Ocean - ArcticOcean_MG_CB11_90 | ecosystem: Environmental > Aquatic > Marine > Oceanic | place: Arctic Ocean: Canada Basin | collected...
AATTATGCAGCAAGTGCGTAACTTTCGTTAGCATTTAAAATTAGCCCGTTACGTCGGAACTATCTCGAACGAAAGAATAGCCTTTAGACATCCGTCGAATCTGAGTCACCCCCATAAGTCTTTTAAATGGTGGAGGTGGTGGGTACTGCCCCCACGTCCGCAATGGTTATTACGAAATTCGTTTATCGTCATAGTTGGTAAACCAACATGTGGAATATAAGGTTAATAAAAAAAGATACAATAAAAATTTTTGATAAATCCTTTAAAAAACGAGATAATGATTTTTTATTTTTTGACTCTGCATTGTAAAATAGAATAATAATTGTTAACATTTTAATTATAGGTGATTCTAAGATTTTTATCTAACCTTTTTAAGATATCAATTAAAGCAATTAATTATTAGAGGAATAAACAAGGGTTTTTACTTTTAGCAACTTAAGATAAAAAATAATTTAAAAAAATCATACAATATGAAGTTAACTGAAATACAAAAACAAGAAATTGCAGACCAACAATCACAAAAGAGTGAGACTAAAAGGGTAACCTCCCCAGAGTTAGAAAAAATTCTTTATAATGCAATTCCTGTTTTAGATCATGGTTTCGTAAGAGTGGTCGATTATATGGGTGACGACAGCTCTATAGTTCAGTCAGCACGAGTATCATATGGAAAAGGAACAAAAAAAGTTTCAACAGATGAAGGTTTAATTAAATATTTAATGAGACATTGGCATTCAACTCCTTTTGAAATGTGTGAAATAAAGTATCATGTAAAACTTCCAATTTTTATAGCAAGACAATGGATTAGACACAGAACCGCAAATGTTAACGAATATTCAGCACGTTATTCAATTTTAGACAAAGAATTTTATGTTCCCGAGAAAGAACATTTGTCAGCTCAGTCAACAATTAACAGACAGGGTAGAGGAGATTTAATTACTGGAAATCAAGCAGACGAAGTTCTTCAAATTTTAAAAGATGATGCAACCAGAACTTATGGAAATTACGAAAAAATGCTTAATGAAAGATTTGATGGAACAGTTATAGATGAAAAAAAATCTGGACTAGCTAGAGAACTTGCAAGAATGAATTTAACCTTAAACTCTTATACACAGTGGTATTGGAAAACAGATTTATTAAATTTACTAAACTTTTTGTTTTTAAGAGCAGATGGTCACGCTCAATATGAGATTAGAGTTTACGCAGAAGCTATGTTAGAAACAGTAAAAAAGTGGGTGCCTATTACACATTCTGCTTTTCTAGATTATAGAGTTGGTGCAGCACATGTTTCAGCAAAAGGTTTAAAGATTATAAAATCTATGTTGAATGGAAAAGAAGTTAAGTACGAAGATTCTGGACTTGGAAAAAGAGAGTGGAACGAGCTAATGGAAACATTAGAATTAAAAAACAAGTCTATATAAATTTTTTAGTTATTTTTTTTGCTACATCTTTAAATATTAAAGATATTTCATGTTGTGGCTCAGAAAGTGTTAGAGGATTTCCTTTGTCAGCAGATATTCTTAAATCTTGGTGTAGTGGTATCTTTCCTAAAAATTCTTTATTAAATTCTTTAGCTGTTTTTTCAACTCCACCTTCGCCAAAAATATTATAGTTTTTTCCATCATCACCTTTAAAAAAACTCATATTATCAACTAATCCAATAATATTAATTTTGGTTTGATCAAACATTTGGATACCTCTCCTCACATCGAGTAATGCAATATCTTGAGGCGTTGATACAATAATTGCTCCATCTACTTTTATATCTTGTGCAAAAGTAAGTTGTGTATCTCCGGTTCCTGGAGGCATGTCGATTACAATATAATCAAGATCTTTCCATAGTACTTTTTCAGTTAATGTTTTAATTGCACTAATAACCATAGGGCCTCGCCAAATCATTGGTGTTGTTTCCTCAACTAGAAATCCTATGGACATGCATTGAATTCCATGACTATCAATAGGAACTAAATATTTTCCATCTTTGTTTTCTGGTTTTTCATTTTTCCCAATTAATTTTGGAAGAGAAGGTCCGTAAATATCAGCATCAAGTATACCAATTTTTTTTCCTAAACTTTTTAATGCATAGGCTAAATTAACTGCAAAAGTAGACTTTCCAAAACCACCTTTAGCGCTAGAAACCATTATCGTATACCTGGTTCCTTTTATGGGTATTTTTTCAGAATTTTTTTTTCTTGAATCACTCATAATTAGCTTTTATTGAGACATAATGCTTATCTAGTTAACTTGTTTTTATTACCAAAGTAACTATATAAAGGACAATGAATTTTAAAGATAAGATATATAAAAATCAATCACCATGGGGCTCAGATTCTGACAACAATAATAATAACGGATCAGGAAACACAACTCAGCCACCAAGCCTAGATGAAATTATAGCTAATATTCAAAAAAAAATTAATCAATTTTTTCCAGGTGGTGGAAAATCAGGTGGTAGTAAGCCTATTTTCCTTGGTTTAATAATTCTAATTTTACTTTGGTTAGCAAGCGGTCTTTATAGAGTATTGCCCGATGAACAGGGTGTTGTTTTAAGATTTGGGAAGTTTATAAAAACTACTCAGCCAGGTTTAAATTACCACTTGCCACTTCCAATTGAGAGAGCACTAACTCCTAAAGTTACAAAAGTTAATAGAATTGATATTGGTTTTAGACCAGCTAGTGACAACGGAAGAGTTTCTGGTGTTGGCAATGTTCCTGAAGAAAGTTTGATGTTAACAGGAGATGAAAACATTGTAGACATTAACTATTCAGTGTTTTGGCTAATTAAAGATGCTGAAAAATTTTTATTTAATATTCAAAGCCCAGTAGAAACAGTTAAAGCAGCTTCTGAAACCGCAATGAGAGAGGTTATTGCAAGAAGTGAAATCCAATCAATTTTAACTGAAGGAAGATTGCAGATTGAAACCGATGTGCAGGAAATTACTCAAAGTATTTTAGATGAGTACGGTTCAGGAATACAAATTACACAAGTACAAACTCAGAAAGCAGATCCACCAAATCAAGTAATAGATTCTTTCAGAGATGTGCAAGCTGCTAGAGCAGATAGAGAAAGATCTAAAAATGAGGCAGAAGCTTATGCCAACGATGTTATTCCAAGAGCAAGGGGTGAAGCTGAAAAAATTTTACAAGAAGCTGATGCGTATAAAAAACAAGTTGTTGCAGCCGCAGAAGGTGATGCGAGTAGGTTCTTAGCTATTTACAACGAATATAAAAATGCAAAAAAAGTAACGCAAGAACGTATGTATTTTGAAACTATGGAAAAAGTTTTAGCTGATATTGAAAAAGTTATTATTGATAAAAACTCCGGTCAAGGTGTAGTGCCTTACTTAGCCCTGCCGGAACTTAAAAAGAAAGGAAGTACTAATTAATGAAACTTCCTAAGTTCTTAATTCCTGCAATCGTTTTAATCGGTGTAATCGTGTTTCAAGCAGTTTTTGTTGTTAAAGAAATCGATCAAGCTATTGTTTTACAATTTGGTAATCCAAAAAAGATTATTACAGAAGCTGGATTGAAATTTAAATTACCTTTTATTCAAAATGTTGTTTTCATAGATAAAAGAATTCTAAATCTAGACAACGCGCCAGAGGAAGTTATTGCAGCAGATCAAAAAAGATTAATAGTTGATGCTTTTGCAAGATTTCAAATTGTAGATCCTTTAAAATTTTATATTTCAGTTGGTAATGAGAGAGTTGCTAGATCAAGGCTATCAACAATCATAAACTCAAGAATCAGGGGTGTTTTAGGTACACAAGAACTATCTACGTTACTTTCAAAAGAAAGAGCTAAACAAATGGCGATTATTCAAAATGATGTGAACGAGGAAGCTAAAAGTTTTGGAATTAAAATCATAGACGTTAGAATTAAAAGAGCGGATCTACCTCAGGCAAATAGCGAAGCTATTTACAAAAGAATGCAGACCGAAAGACAGAGAGAAGCAAAAGAATTTAGAGCAGAAGGAGCAGAGATAGCTGCTAAAATAACTTCAACAGCAGATAAAGATGTAACTGTGCTTCTAGCCAATGCAAACAAGCAATCGCAAATCTTTAAAGGAGAAGGCGATGGTCAAAGAAATAAAATATTCGCTGACGCCTATGGAAAAGACCCTGAATTTTTTGGTTTCTATAGAGCAATGCAAGCATACGAAACAGCTTTAATAGGTGGAGACACCTCTCTAATTCTTTCACCTGATAGTGATTTCTTCAAGTTTTTTGGAAAAGCAGGAATAACTAAAAAACCTTAATTTATTTTCATGAAAGATCTATTTACGGCACTAGGATTGCTCCTTTTTATAGAAGGACTATTCTTCGCCATTTTTCCAACAAGAATAAAAAATATACTTAAATCAATTGATAGAATACCTCCTGCTAAATTAAGAAGTATGGGAATTTTTTTTTTATTAGTAGGATTTTTAATTGTTTGGTATATAAAAAAATAAATGCAAATCCTTAGAAAAATATTATTAACTCTTGTTTTCTTTAACTTTAGTTTTATAAATTTTTCAAACGCTAAACCTATCCCAGATTCATTTGCTGATCTTGCAGAAAAATTAATGCCATCAGTTGTAAACATCGCAACAACACAAACTATAAAAACAACAGCCAAACCTTTTCCTTTCAAATTTCCTCCAGGCTCACCTTTTGAAGAAATGTTCAAAGACTTTGAGCAACCCACAGAAAGAAAAGCATCTTCTCTAGGGTCAGGATTTATTATTAATAAAAACGGAACGGTTATTACTAATAATCACGTAATCAATAATGCAGAAGATATTGTAGTCAAAGTCGGTGACAAAGATTATAAAGCTAAAGTTTTAGGGGCAGATCCTTATGCTGATATTGCGGTTTTAAAAATTGATTCAAATGATGTTTTTAAGCCAGTTAAGTTCGGGGATTCAGACAAAGCGAGAGTAGGTGATTGGGTTGTTGCCATAGGAAATCCTTTTGGCCTAGGCGGTACTGTAACTGCAGGGATTATCTCAGCAAGAAATAGAGATATTAACTTAACTCGTTATGATGATTTTATCCAAACTGACGCTTCAATCAACCAGGGCAACTCGGGTGGACCACTCTTTAATTTAAACGGTGACGTAGTTGGAATTAATACAGCTATTCTTGGACAGTCAGGATCTATAGGTATTGGTTTTGCAATTCCAGCAAATGCAGCCTCAGCTGTTATTGATCAATTAATTAAATACGGAGAAACCAAAAGAGGTTGGTTAGGTGTTAGAATTCAAGAAGTAACAAAAGAAATAGCAGATGTTGAAAATCTAAAAAACACAGAAGGCGCTCTAATCGCAAGTGTTGGCGAAAAAAGTCCTGCAAAAAAAGCTGGGCTTAAACCAGGTGATATTATTTTAAAATTTGATGGTAAAAAAATTGATACGATGAGAACTTTACCAAAAATTGTTTCACGAACAGAAGTTGGAAAATCAGTTGAATTACAAATATGGAGAAATAAAAAATTAATAACCAAAAAATTAATCTTGGGTAGATTAGAGTCTTCTGAAGATTTTAAGGCTGAGATAAAACCTAAAGTCACGATTAAAGACACTGAAATTGAGTCTTTGAAAATTACTGTAAGAGATATTACGGCTAATGATATTGAGAGTAGAAAGTTAGAAAAAAATCTTAAAGGAGTTGTGATATCAGCAATCTCAAACAAAAGCCCGGTAGCAGGAGTGTTAAAAGTAGGCGATATTATTCTTGAGGTACAAAAAAATAAAATTTCAAATGCCAAGGAATTAAACAGTCTAATTAAAAGTATTTATAAAAAAGGTAAGCAAACATTGTTACTTACAATAATTAATAGCAACAACCAAAGAAGATACCTTGGTGTTAAAACTAATTAAGTTTGTCTAAGAAAATTATACTTATAGCTGGACCTACTGCTTCAGGAAAATCAAAGCTTGCTATAAAAATTGCCAAAAAAATTAAAGGTGAGATTATCAATGCTGACAGCATGCAAGTTTATAAAGATTTTTCAGTTTTATCGTCAAGACCATCATCAAGTGATTTAAAAAAAATCAAACATCACCTCTATGGGTTTTTATCTGTAAAAAAACATTTTTCTGCAGGAGCTTGGCTGGTTTTAGTAAAAAAAAAAATTAACGAATGTATAAAAAATAAAAAAACCCCCATTCTCGTTGGTGGCACAGGATTATATTTTGAAGCAATTACAAAAGGTATGAGTAAAATTCCTAATACAGACTTTAAATTAAGAAATAAAATTAGGACATTACAAATAAAAGTAGGACAAAAAAAATTTTATCAAAAACTTTTAAACTTAGACCCTCTAGTTAAAAATAAAATTGAACCATTTGATACTCAAAGATCAATTAGAGCCTATGAGGTAAAACAATTTACTAAAAAATCTATCTTTGAGTGGTACAAATTAACAAAGTCAGAATTTAATCAATTTGAGATATTTAAATTTTTTATAGACACCCCTAGAGAAAAATTACTTAAAAATATTACAAAACGATCAAAGCAAATGTTTAAAAATAATTGTATTAACGAAGTTAAGAATTTTATTAAATTAAATGTAGACCATTCTCTTTCTGCTAATAAAATTATTGGTGTTCAAGAAATTAAAGACTATTTAGCGGGTACTTTAAATCTTGAGCAGGTCAAAGAACTCATCAATATAAAGACAAGACAATATGCAAAAAGACAAGTTACTTGGTCTCGAAGCCGCATGTCTGATTGGAAAAGAGAATATTCAAACAGTTTTAGCCAGCTTTCTAAAAAAATATTAAAAGTCACAAGCTAAAACTTGACCGCAAAAATTTCTTCGATAGATTGGAGAAATGCCAAAATTATTATCAGGAGCGGAAATAGTTTTTAAAACACTTGAGGACCAAAGTGTTGATCATGTTTTCGGATATCCCGGAGGTGCTGTACTTCCTATTTATGATGAATTAAAAAATCATAAAACTATCAAACATATTTTAGCACGACACGAACAAGGTGCAGGTCATGCAGCCGAAGGTTATGCTAGATCATCAGGTAAACCGGGTGTAGTTTTAGTTACTTCAGGTCCAGGCGCAACTAATGTAGTTACAGCCTTAGCAGATGCTTACATGGATTCAATTCCACTAGTTTGCATCAGCGGACAAGTTCCTACACATTTAATTGGCACAGATGCTTTTCAAGAGTGTGATACAACTGGAATTACAAGACCGTGCACTAAATATAATTGGCTAGTTAAAGATGTCAACGATTTAGCAAAAATTTTACATACCGCTTTTGAAGTTGCGACTTCAGGAAGACCAGGACCAGTACTTGTTGATATTCCAAAAGACATTCAATTTAAAAAAGGAACTTATAATTTTAAAAAAGAAAAAAATTCTAAGAAATTGAATAATAAAATAAAGAAAAAAGTTTCTGAAAAAAATTTAGATCAACTTATAGCAATGATGAAAAAATCATCAAAACCTATTTTTTACACAGGAGGTGGAGTAATTAATTCTGGACCAAAAGCTAGTGAGTTATTACGAGAACTTATTTCTATAACTGGTTTTCCAATCACATCAACTCTTCAAGGATTGGGAGCTTACCCTGGAGATGATCATCAATTTTTAGGAATGTTAGGTATGCATGGAACTTACGAAGCTAACAATGCAATGCATGATTGTGACTTAATGATAAACATTGGAGCAAGATTTGACGACAGGATTACAGGTAAAATTGATGAGTTTTCTCCAAAGTCAAAAAAGGTACACGTTGACATTGACCCTTCTTCTATAGGTAAAATTGTAAAAGTTGATTTAGCTTTAGTTAGTGATGTTAATATTTTTCTTTCAGCTTTAATTAAAAGATTCAAAGAAAAAAATAAAAATTTTGTTGATATTAATAAAGAGAATATCCAAAAATGGTGGAACCAGATTAGCAAATGGAGAGAAAAAAAATCTTTAAGTTATAAAAATAGCGATACTATTATTAAACCTCAGTATGCTGTTGAAAGACTTTATGAACTTACAAAAAATAAAGATACTTTTATAACAACTGAAGTAGGCCAACATCAAATGTGGGCTGCACAATATTATAAATTTAACAAACCTAATAGATGGATGACTTCTGGTGGTTTGGGTACAATGGGTTTCGGTTTGCCTGCAGCTATTGGAGTTCAAATTGCAAATCCAGGAAAACTTGTTGTTGACATTGCTGGAGAAGCTTCTGTTTTGATGACAATGCAAGAAATATCGACTGCTGTTCAATATAAGCTGCCTATAAAAATTTTTATATTAAATAATGAGTACATGGGAATGGTTAGACAATGGCAAGAACTATTACATGAAAAAAATTACTCAGAAAGCTACACAGCAGCTTTACCTGATTTTGTAAAATTAGCTGAAGCATATGGTTGTGTTGGTATAAGAGCTAGTAAACCAAGCGAATTAGATGAAAAAATTAATGAAATGATAAGCACAGATAGGCCTGTTATTTTTGATTGTAGGGTTGATAAAACAGAAAATTGTTATCCCATGATACCTTCAGGTAAAGCCCATAATCAGATGCTTTTAGGCCCAGAAGATGAAAAAGAAATTTCTGAAGAAGGGAAGACTTTAGTTTAATGGCAAAAGCAAAGTCAGCCTATAGTGAACCAACAAAACTTGGGAAACCAGATCATCATATTATTGTTGTTTGGGTTGACAACGAAACTGGAGTTTTAGCAAGAGTGATAGGACTATTTTCCGGTAGAGGTTACAATATTGAGTCTTTAGCTGTAGCAGAAGTAGATAAATTAAAACACTTATCTAGAATTACAATTGTTACAATAGGAACTCCTGAAGTTATCGAACAAATTAAATTACAATTAAGAAAACTTCTTTGTGTCCATAAAGTTGCTGATTTTAAAAGAAGTGATCCAGATATACTCTTTAGAGAACTTGCTCTATTTAAAATTGTTTCTACTTCAAAAAATCAAGAAAAAGTTAAAAAAGCTTGTAAAAAATATAACTCAGTTATCTTAGACAAAACAAAAAAGTCTTTTGTTATTCAAATAACTGCTTTAAGAAGAGAAATTGATAAACTAATTAAAATAATCAAACCGTGGGGACTAATTAGTGTTTCAAGAACAGGCGCAGTAGCCATGACAAAAGGACCAGAAGTATTTAAATAAAACTAGGAGAAAAAAGATGAAAATGTATTATGAAAAAGACGCTAATGTAAATTTAATTAAAGAAAAAAAAGTTGCTATTTTTGGATACGGAAGCCAAGGACATGCTCACGCATTAAATTTAAAAGATAGTGGTGTAAAAGAAGTTGTTGTCGCTCTTAGAGAGGGCTCTCCCAGTATCAAAAAAGCGGAAAGCCAAGGTTTAAAAGTTATGTCTCTTTCTGATGCTGCTGCTTGGGCCGATGTAGTTATGATATTAACTCCCGATGAACTGCAAGCGCAAATTTATAAAAACCATGTTGAACAAAGAATGAGAGAAGGAACAAGTTTAGCTTTTGCTCATGGATTGAATATTCATTACAAGCTTATCGAATCAAGAAAAGATTTAGATGTATTTATGGTTGCGCCAAAAGGACCCGGTCACTTAGTTAGAAGTGAATATCAAAAAGGTGGTGGAGTTCCTTGTTTGATGGCAGTGCACAAAGACAGCACGGGTAAAGCAAGAGATCTTGCCATGTCTTATGCCGCTTGTATTGGTGGTGGTAAATCTGGAATTATTGAAACAAATTTTAAAGATGAATGTGAGACAGATTTATTTGGGGAACAAGCTGTTTTATGTGGAGGTCTCGTGGAACTTATTAAAAATGGTTTTGAAACTTTAACAGAGGCCGGTTACCCGCCTGAGATGGCATACTTTGAGGTCTTACATGAAGTTAAACTTATTGTTGATTTAATTTATGAAGGTGGAATAGCGAATATGAATTATTCAATTTCTAATACGGCTGAATATGGAGAATATGTTTCTGGTAAAAAAGTCGTAGACAGCAAGTCTAAAGAAAAAATGAAAGAAATTCTGAAAGATATTCAGTCTGGTAAATTCACGAGAGACTGGATGGAAGAGTGTAAAGGTGGTCAAAAAAACTTTCTTAAGATGAGAGCTGATTTAGCCAAGCATCCAATTGAAGAAGTAGGTAAAAAACTACGAGATATGATGCCTTGGATTGGTAAAAATAAATTAGTTGATCAATCTAAAAATTAAAAACCACTTTAGCCACAAAGTTTTATAAAATATTTGGTAAATACGTCTTTTGATTGTATTATTATAAGATTAAGTTTTTGATTTTATCAAAATTTAATTTTGTAAATAAAATGACTGATAAAAATAGAATTATAATATTTGACACAACGATGCGTGATGGCGAACAGTCGCCAGGTGCATCAATGAGTTTGGAGGAAAAAATTCAAATCTCTCGTGTGTTTGATGAGCTAGGAGTTGATATTATTGAAGCTGGTTTTCCAATTGCTTCACCTGGGGATTTTGAAGCAGTAACAGAGATTAGTAAAATATTAAAAAAATCAATACCATGCGGTTTAGCTAGAGCAACCAAAAAAGACATTGATGCATGTAGAGATTCGCTGAATCACTCAAAGAGATTTAGAATACATACTTTTATTTCTACAAGTTCGCTTCACATGAAGCATAAACTTAATAAAACTCCAGAAGAAGTTTTAGATGCAATTAAAGAAAGTGTTTCTTATGCTAAAAAATTTACCGATGATGTTGAATGGTCTTGTGAAGATGGTACGCGAACAGATATGGATTATATGTGCAAATCAGTTGAACTTGCTATTAAGTCTGGAGCAACGACTATAAATATTCCAGATACAGTCGGCTATTCAGTTCCTTCAGAATTTAAATCAATCATAGAAACTTTACTAAACAAAGTTCCAAACATCGACAAAGCTATTCTTTCTACACACTGTCATAACGATCTTGGATTAGCAGTCGCAAACTCTTTAGCTGGTGTAATGGCTGGAGCAAGACAAGTTGAATGCACAATTAATGGTATAGGTGAACGTGCTGGAAATGCTGCTCTTGAAGAAATTGTTATGGCCATGAAAACAAGAAATGATTTAATGCCATTTTCAACAGGGATTAATACACAGTTAATAAGCAAGGCATCAAAAGTTGTATCAAACGCAACTGGATTTCCAGTTCAATACAATAAAGCCATTGTTGGTAAAAATGCTTTTGCACATGAGTCAGGCATTCATCAAGATGGAATGCTTAAAAATAGTAAAACATATGAAATCATGACGCCTGAAAGCGTTGGTGTTAAAAAAACTTCTTTAGTTATGGGTAAACATTCTGGTCGACATGCCTTTAAAGATAAATTAAATGATTTAGGTTATGCTGAAATAACCGACGATGTTATTCAATTAGCATTTGGCAAGTTTAAAATACTAGCTGACAAAAAAAAACATATTTATGATGAAGACATCGCAGCACTGGTAGACGATAGTTTGATTAAAGAAGAGAACGTTATAAAATTAAAATCTTTAAAAGTTATAGCGGGAACAGGCGAGCCACAAAAAGCTGAGATGACCCTTGAAGTTATGGGTGAAATCAAAACAGCCTCTGAAACAGGAGATGGTCCTGTAGATGCAATATTTAAATGTATTAAAAAACTATATAAGCATGAAGTTAACTTACAACTATATCAAGTACATGCTGTTACTGAAGGAACAGATGCACAAGCAACTGTAAGCGTGAGAATTGAAGAAAACGGCAAGACAACAGTAGGACAGGCAGCAAATACTGATACTTTAGTAGCCTCAGCTGAAGCTTACTTAAATGCATTAAATAAACTAATAATCAAACGCAAACGAAGAGCGCCAGACGACAGTCTAAGCGCTTCAGCATAAAAGGAAAAAAAATGTGGAAATGGAAAGAACTTAAGGGACTTTGGTCACAAGATATGGCTATAGATTTAGGAACAGCTAATACTCTAGTAGTATTAAAAGGGAAAGGTGTGGTTCTTAATGAACCATCAGTAGTTGCTATTATTAATGAGATGGGAAAAAAAACAGTTCTTGCTGTAGGAGATGAAGCAAAAACAATGTTAGGTAGAACACCTGGAAATATTCAAGCTATCAGACCTTTAAAAGACGGGGTTATTGCAGATTTTATAGTAACCGAGGAAATGATTAAACACTTTATAAAAAAAGTGCATGTTAAAAATACATTTGCAAACCCTAGAATTTTAATTTGTGTGCCCACCGGATCTACACCGGTTGAAAGAAAAGCTATTCAAGATTCAGCATTAGCTGCTGGAGCTAGAAGAGTTCAATTAATAGAAGAACCAATTGCAGCTGCTATTGGAGCTGGTCTTCCTATTTCAGAAGCAACGGGTTCAATGATTGTTGATATTGGAGGGGGTACAACAGAAATAGCCGTGATGTCTTTAGGTGGAGTAGTTTTTTCTAAATCTTTACGTGTTGCAGGTGATGCTATGGATGCAGGTATAATTTCTTATATGAGAAAAAAATTTAATTTATTAATTGGTGAATCTACAGCAGAAAAAATTAAAAAAGAAATCGGAACAGCAATTCCAACTTCAAATAATGTTTTCTTAATGAAAGGTAGGGACATTAGAACTGGAACACCGAAAGAAATATCGCTTACAGAAGAAGACGCATGTGAAGCATTGATGCCAATTTTAAGTCAAATGTTGGCTGCGATTAAAGAAGCTTTGGAAAATACACCGCCAGAATTATCTGCTGATCTAGTCGATATGGGGCTAGTGCTAACAGGTGGAGGAGCTTTGTTAAAAAATATTGATAAATTAATTTCAAAAGACACAGGTTTACCAGTTACTATTGCAGACAATCCACTTGAATGTGTTGCGTTAGGCACGGGAAAAGCCTTAGAGAACGAAGAATTATTCTCTACAATGATGTCTGAATATTAATTTAAATAATAATTTAAATGGCAGATAGTAGAGACGATTTCATAATTGCATTACGATATTCGCTTTTAAAAAAAGGCAATAAACAAAAATTTTCTTTATTTTTTTTAATTTCTCTTTCTATTTTAGTTATTTTTTTAGATAGAATGTCATTACCGTTTATACTTTCAACAAGAGCGGTGCTGAATGATTTTGTGTATCAAGTGACTGTAGTCGCGTCCACACCTGGAAAATTTATAAATTACTTAGGAGAAATAAAAAAAAACCATTTTAATGTTGTTAATAAAAATAAAATTTTAAAAGAAAGTATAGAAACATTAAAGATTGAAGGCTATGATAATTTTTTCCTAAAAACTGAAAATAAAATTTTAAAAGAAGCTCTCAGCATAGGGGGTATTATAAGCACCGAAGAAGTTTTTGTGATGCCTGCTAGAGTTATTCTAGATCAGGAAAGTCCTTATTTAAAATCTCTATTGATCAACAAAGGAACAAAACATGGCATTACCAAAGGTATGACTGTGTTTAGTAAAACCTATTTAATTGGAAGAGTTATTGAAACAAATTTTTTAAGTGCAAGAGTCCTACTGGTCACTGATTTAAATAGTAAGATACCTGTAATTATTCAAGATACAGATATTAATGGTATTTTAGTAGGTACAGGGAAAAAAACAAATCTTGTTTTAGAGTATATGCCTGAAGAATTTTCACTCGAACCTAATAAAATTATTTACACCTCAGGCAAGGATGGCATGCTAACAGCCGGCATACCAGTAGCAGAAACCTATCTAAACAAAAAAAATACAATCAAAATCAAATCTTTAGCTGACCCACAACAATCTTTAATTGTTCATGTGACTAATGGACAAATGAGTAGATAAATAAAAGTATGAAAATATTGAATAATTTAAAATTTTTTTTTATTAACAACTTAATTGTGGTTATTTTTTACACTCTTTCATTTAACACTTTTGCGGGAATTAAAGAATTCCCAAATTTACTTATTTTTACTTTTAATTTACAAATGATAATTGTTTATTTTTATGTTTTGAAGTTTCCTAGTAATTTAGGGACCGGTCATATTTTTTTAGCTGGTATTATTAACGATGTCGTAATTGGGATACCGCTTGGTACAAGTTCACTTAGTTTTTTAGTGCTTACTTTTTTTACTACCTATATAAGAACTGCTACGCTTAGATCAAAAATGACTACTGAATGGATAACTTTTGTTCCGGCATTATTTTTTTCGAATTTAGTATATTTTATTGTTATCAATAATTTTTCTCATCTGTCATTTTATTATATTGAATTATTGCAAAATACCTTTTTTACATTTTTATTTTTTCCAATTTTTTATTATTTATTCATCAACTATGAAACAAAAATGTTAAAGAATTAATGCTTAGTTTTCATACTTCAAATATAGTTAGCAAGACTAAAACTATTGGTCGAAGAATGTTTTTGCTTAGTACTATTAAAGCTGTTGTAGTAGTTGGAATTTTTGGCAGATTAGCGTCGTTACAAATTAATGATTCTAGAAAATATACATCGTTAGCCGATAAAAATAGATTTAGAGAAACTAAAATAGCTCCACCAAGAGGAATAATAGAGGACTATTTTGGCAATGAAATTGCTTCTAATAATAAAATTTATCAACTCCATATTGTTCCTGATAGCACGCCAAATATTGACGTACTTCTTGTTAGATTAAAAAGTATTATTAATTTAAGTGACAAAAGATTATTTTTATTAAAAAAACAGATTGCTAGAAAAAAAAGCTGGGACACAACTATTATTTCAGATAATTTAACATGGTCAGAGTTTTCTAGAATAAATTTATTTTTACATGAACTACAAGGCGCCCAACCCATTGTTTCTGTTGCTAGACACTATAATGACAATAGTTCTGCACACGCTATTGGTTACGTTTCTGAAATTAGCCCAAGAGATCTTAGGACTAAAAAATATTTACAAGATATAAAAATAGAAGGTGTCGCAATTGGTAAAACTGGCCTGGAGTCTTCATTGGATGAACAGATGTTAGGATCGCCTGGTTACCTTAGATATGAAGTTAATGCTTATGGGAAAAAAGTAAAACAAGTGGCAATGAATGATGGTTTAAAAGGAAAAACATTCAGAACTACACTGGACCAAAGTATTCAAAACGTTGCAACAGAAGCATTAAAAAATGTTAGTGGAGCTGTTTGTGTAATGGATATTTATAATGGTGATATAATTAGCATGGTCTCATCACCAAATTTTGATCCTAATTCATTTGTTCACGGAGTTGACAAAGATGAATGGAAGAAATTAACTGAGAATAGAGACAAACCTATGCTTAATAAAGCTGTGTCTGGACTTTATCCCCCAGGCTCTACTATTAAAACTTTAACTGCATTAAGTGCTTTAGAAAACGATATTGTTAGTCCTAGACTATTTGTCGAATGCAAAGGCTATACCGACCTGCATGGAGAAAGGTTTCACTGCTGGAAAAAAAAAGGCCACGGTGTTCTTGGCATGAGAAGTGCCATAAAAAAATCATGTGATGTTTATTTTTATGAAGTTGCAAGGAGACTAGGGATAGACAGATTGGCAGCAACAGCCAAGAAGTTTGGCCTTGGACAAAAAGTTCTAACAAATTTTAAAGAAGAAAAAGCTGGAACTGTACCGGACACTAAGTGGAAATTAAATCAAATAGGAAAAAATTGGTATATAGGTGAAACACTTCACTCAGGAATTGGACAGGGTTATTTTTTAAGCACACCAATTCAACTATGTTTAATGACAGCACAACTGGCAAATGGAGGCTTTAAAATCAAACCTAGAATAGTAGTTAATGACAAAAAAAAAGTTAATTCTTTGCAAGAATATGTAGATTATAAAAAAGAAAATCCAAACAGTACAGTAATAGATTTAGCTCGATTTAATTTTAATCTTAAACCTCTTTTTAGAAATCAGGAAAATATTAATTTTGTAAAAGACGCTATGTTTGCAGCGTCTAACGAACCGGGGGGCACATCTTACGGTTCTAGGTATGATAATAAAAAATTTATGTTTGCCGGTAAAACAGGTTCATCTCAGATTAAACGATTTACAGAAGAACAACGAGAAGCAGAAACCAAACAATCAGAAATTGCTTATTTAGAAAGAGATCATGCTTGGTTTGTAGCTTTTGCACCAGTTAAAGATCCAAAATATGCCATCAGTGTTTTAGTTGAACACGGAGGTTCCGGTAGTAGCGCGGCTGCACCTGTAGCAAAAAAAGTAATTAAAAAAGTTATTGAACGTCATGAAATTAGAGTTGCACAAGCTAATCAAAAAGAAAGCCAAGAAACCTAATGCTATATACAAGGACATCATTACACACACCTTTCGCCATAAGAGATAAATTTTTTCATTTAGACTACACGTTGCTATTTTCAATTTTGTTATTAGGCATCATTAGTATTTTTGCACAATTTTCATCAAGCGGAGGACAATTTGACTATTTTTCTAAAAGTCACGCAATAAGATTTTGTGTTTTTTTTATACTTTTTTTAGCAGTTTCATTTGTCAATATTAGATTCTGGAATGATTATAGTTTGTTAATTTTTATTTCTTTAATATTACTTCTCATTGCGGTAAAATTTTTTGGCGTGCAGTCACAAGGTTCTAGACGTTGGATTAATTTGTTTGTATTCAACCTTCAACCTTCAGAATTAATGAAAATTGGAATTATTTTGTTTCTTTCAAACTATTATCATAAAATATCATCTGGTGACGTTAATAAATTTAGATATTTACTCTATCCTGTAATTGCCATGTTAGTTCCTTTTATGTTAGTGCTAACCCAGCCTGATCTTGGAACTGCAATTTTAATTTTAATTAGTGGGATTGTAGTTACTTGGTTGTCGGGAGTCAGATGGAGATTGTTTGCCTATCTCTCTGGTCTATTTGTTATTTTAGCTCCTGTTGGTATCTCTTTTTTAAAACCATATCAAAAAAGTAGAATTTTAACTTTTTTAAACCCAGATTCAGATCCCTTAGGTGCCGGATATCAAATTATTCAATCTAAAATCGCAATTGGATCAGGAGGTTTGTTCGGAAAAGGTTTTTTAAATGGCTCACAAGCTTATTTGAATTTTTTACCTGAAAAACATACCGATTTTATTTTTACATTATATTCTGAAGAATTTGGTTTTTTGGGTTCAGCATTTATGATCTTTTTATATTTTATGATAACTTATAGAATCATCGTAATTGGAAATACAACGAGAAGTATTTTTGGCAAACTATATTGTTATGGTTTTTCTACTGCTTTTTTTATTTATGTCGCAATTAACATGTCTATGGTTCTGGGTTTGCTACCTATTGTAGGAGCACCACTACCAATACTTTCGTATGGCGGATCTTCAATGCTTGCTATGATGTTTGGTCTCGGCATTGTTATGTCTTGTAACGTCTATAAAAACAACGCTATAGGCTAAAAAACTAATTTAAATTAAAACTTGTATTACCGCTAATTTCATGATTAAATTTTGATAATTTAAAATTATGTTCGGTGAAAATAAAGAAAAATTAATAAACTTAGTAGTAGAGAAATCTACTATTGGCGCTGACTTTACCATTGAAGGTCTTGTTAATTCAGCTGGGGACGTCGATCTTGGAGGTTCTGTAAAAGGACCTGTAAATGTTAAAGCACTTGTTATTAAAGAAAAAGGATCTGTAATTGGAGAAATCAATGCTGAAAAAGTAGATGTTTTAGGATTTGTTGATGGAAAAGTTACAGCAAAAAAAATAACTATAGGCGCAACAGGCGAAGTTAAAGGTGATCTTGAATTTACTGAATCTTTAATAGTAGAAGATGGTGCAAGATTAGATGGAAATGTAAAAAAAGTACCACTTTCTAAAATTGAAAATAAAGTAACAAACTTTATGGACACAACAAAAGCAGTTAGAAAAACATTCCTTAAAAAAGACTAATCGATCTTATTGCAAAAATTTCTTGCACAAAGTATCACACTACAATTTCAATTTAATTTAGAGTACAAGCTTGTATGAGCAAATATGTTTGTAAATCAGCAGGAATTGTTGGAGCAGGAATCCAAGGAATTTGTATTGGATTGCAACTATTAAAAAAGAATATCCCTGTTACAATTTTTGATAAGCAGAATCCAGCTAGGATGGCATCGTATGGTAATGCCGGTCACTTTTCTCCTTATGCAGTATTACAATTTAATAGACCCGATATTTTAGTTAATATACCTAAAATGTTATTTAGTTCTTATGGGCCACTAGCCTTGAAGTGGAACTATGTTCCAAAAATGCTTCCATGGTTTTTCAATTTTGTTAAAAACTGTAACACAAAGTCTATGCTTCATACCGCTAAGTACATGCATCAAATTTTAGACTTATCTTTAGATGCTTATGATGAACTTTTTAAAGAAATAGATACAGTGGGTCTTATTGAAAGAAAAGGTATTCTCTACGGATGGACTAATGAAAATTTAAAAAGTAGAAAATTAGAAATGAAAGTCAGAGCTGATCTTGGTGTAAAACAAACTCCAGTTTCCAAAGCAGAGATTTCAGATTTAGAACCAAATTTACAGCCTATATTTGATAGTGGAGTTTTATTTGATTACGCTTGGCACGCAAGAGATCCTTACCAAATTTCAAAAAGGTTATTTGATTTATATATAAAGAAAGGTGGAAAATTTATTAAAGAAAACGTAAATGAAATTAAACAAACAAGTTCACAAGAAACTTTAATTAAAACAGAATCAAAAGAATATAATTTTGAAAAATCAGTTATTGCATGTGGAGCATTTTCAAAAAAGCTAACAGATCAATTAGGTGAAAAAATTCCTTTAGA
>Ga0115004_10001582_pt1 | contig 18672 bp, 10 predicted proteins | sample ArcticOcean_MG_C_10_FD_88737 | JGI IMG/M metagenome (GOLD analysis project Ga0115004, IMG submission 88737) | Marine microbial communities from western Arctic Ocean - ArcticOcean_MG_CB11_90 | ecosystem: Environmental > Aquatic > Marine > Oceanic | place: Arctic Ocean: Canada Basin | collected...
AAAAACGAGATCTTCAAAACTGGTTTTAAACAGCCATCGATCAGCAAAATCACTCATAAAAGTTGACCAAACGGAGCGTTTTTTCTACAAAATCTCTTTCCATTACTTTCAAAACATACATCGACGCATCGATCACAAAAAATGTTTACGACCACGAATCGATATAGGAAACTCGCCTTTATCTGCGCTCGCGATTTGCTCAACAAAACAAACGAAAAAACCGCTTTACCTAAACATAGCTTTTACTGCGTACAAAGAATCAGTCGTTTACTGCCCATAGCTCGTTCGTATGCGAAGAAGTCTCGCAAGACAAATTATCCAAACCTGATTGTTTCTGAGAATAAGAAGAGATTGATTCGAGAGCTAAGGTCTTCCAATGCTACGAACGAACAAGGTTCTGCGACTCATTCAAATTCGTTAGCTGAAACAGCCGGTAAAGAAAGCTTTATCGACAGCGTTTCGAATGGATTAAAAGTCACTTCTGAAGGAACGAACGTTGTGACCAATGGAAACTGGAACAAAGAGAACACTGGTTCGATATGGAAAGCGATAGCGTCCATAACGGCAACGGCTGGAATAGCGTACGCCATGTTAAGACAGAGTGAATCTGCAATGGCTTCGGATATCGAATTCTTCGCGTTTGATTTGATTGCGCCTTTGTTCTCGAGAGCGCTCGACGCAGAGCGAGCGCATAACGTCGGCGTCGCTTTGTTCGAGTTTGGTATTTATCCAATCGAGAGAAGGGAGAGGAACGAGAGGAAAAATAGAAATAATAGCGATGATGGTAACGATACTAGAACTAGCACTGATGAGAATGGAACGTATTATTATCGAGAGATGAGAGAGGCGTTGGAGGTTAAGAATTTGTTCGGCAAAGGATTTACGAAGACGTTTCCGAACCCGATCGGGTTAGCCGCCGGGTTCGATAAGGACGCGAAAGCTATCGAGGCAATGCGCGAGATCGGTTTCGGCTTCGTTGAAATCGGTTCAGTGACGCCGAAACCGCAAGACGGAAATCCAAAACCTAGAGTGTTTCGTTTAAGAGAGTTACAGGCGGTTATTAATAGGTACGGTTTTAATTCTGAAGGCTTCGATCGCGCGAAAGAACGCTTAGATAAAGAGAAGAAAAGAGTAGATACATTGTTAGAAAAATCAGACGACGATATAGTAGTAGCTCCAGTTGGCGTGAATTTAGGGAAGAATAAAACGACTCCAGAGAGCGAGGCGGCAAAGAGTTACGCTTTAGGCGCTAAAGAGTTAGGCCCATATGCCGATTATCTCGTCATCAACGTCAGTTCTCCAAACACGCCTGGATTACGAGATTTGCAAAAAGGATCGTCTTTGTTCAAAATCATGCGCGAAGTCGTCGAACAACGCGACAAGATTACTAAAGAAAACAAAAAACCAAACACTTCGTTACCAGTGCTCGTGAAAATCGCCCCAGACGTGGACGTTAAAGGATTGAAAGAAATCGCAAAAGCGGTAAAAAAAGCGAAGATCGACGGCGTCATAATCTCGAATACGACAATTGAAAGGAATGAAAAAGTTCGCGAGCATGCAAACGGCACAGAAGTTGGAGGCTTAAGCGGGAAACCAGTGTTTGAAAAGTCCACGGATGTCCTCTCTCAATTTTATGTATTAACGAATGGCGAAATACCTTTGATCGGGTGCGGCGGCGTCTTTACTGGCGAAGATGCTTTGAAAAAGATTAAAGCCGGTGCGAGTTTAGTGCAATTATATACATCGTTCGCTTACGATGGACCTGGATTAGTACCGAGAGTGAAAAGAGAGTTGTTCGAGGCGTTGAAGAAGGAGGGCTTTAAGAACGTCAGCGAAGCGGTTGGATATGACCATCGAAAAGAGAAATCTGCGACAACTACTTCGTCTTGGCGATTTTTACCTACTTCAGCTGGGTACTACTTCCCCTACCCTACTTCTAGTGGTAAAAATTATAATAATGAATAATGAATAGTATACTGTTGGTAACCATGTTACCTAGGTATATATATATATATACATATATATTAATAATTGCCTCGTCTGGGGCTAAATAGGAGTAGGAGGAGTACTATTACGTGCGTGTACTGCTCCATCTTCTGCTACGTCGACGCCGTCGTCTTCAAAAACCTCGTCGCAATCTTCCTTATTCTCTCTGTTAAGAATTTCGCGCATCAAATCACAAAATTCATCTTCCTCAATCGACGCAGAGGCTAAAATCTCCGACGCCATTGCTTCAGTGCAGTTTTCGTAATCTTCCTCTCGTTTGAAGAGCATATGTCCGGATATTTCAAACACTGCCGGATTAATGCCAGTGTCTGAAATCCATTCGGGAATTTTCTCTTCGGCTATTTTGTGACTAAATATTTGCGGAATCACGAAAACGCGAGCGCCATGATCGGTCATTAACAGATTAAACGGAATGTTTCTTTTTTGTAACCTTATGCACGCTCGACCGATCCATTTCGCTAAATCTATAAAGCCTTTACTACCTAACTCGAAAACAATACAGCGAACTGGATAATCGTATACTCTCAAGCATTCGGCGTGGACTTGTTTCCCCATCGGTCGTTTTGGATTTTGAAAAATATCCTCCGCGAATGGCTTTGATAACGCGCGCTCGATCGGAAACGCCTCCATTAAATAATACGCTTGAAAATGCAAGTGATTGATCGTTGCATATGCGCCTAAGGAATTATACCCGACTCGAAAATACGGGTTCTTACTCTCCGCGCACATCCTCAACGGAGGAATTAAAGCTTCCAAAAAGATTTGTTGCGGTAACATGTCGTTCACTCTTGGGCATAATAAAACGTGTCCATATTCGATTGGGGAGACGTTGATTAGGACTAAATTTGGCGATTGCGCGATCTCGCCTTTTACGATATATTCAGACCTCTTATTCTTCTCATCGTTATCATTATCGTTGTTCGTGTTTTCTTCAAACGTGAACAAAACCTCTTTTTGATCCGCTTTCGTGGAATTGAACTTTTTTGCATCGAATTCTTGACATACTTGATCCATTTTAAACTCCGTTTGTCTCTTCTTCGTCGCTCGCCCTTCGTTATATTGCGCGACATATCTCGACGCTCCTTCTATTAATCTAGTCAAAACAGCCGTGACGTCGTAACGAAACAAACCTCCAGCGAATCTATCTTCCCAGGCTTCGATTAAGACGCGATCGAAATCGCTCGCGTCTAAAACGTAACCGTTATTGCCAGTACCGGAGGCCCCCGAATTCGACGTAGCCCTTTTATTATTCGTATTATTATTATTCGTATTATTATTATTATTATTACTATTCGCTGCTTTGATAACGAGAACATAATTATTATTATTATTATTATTATTATTATTATTACTCGCCGAAGCCGCTCCGTTGTTCAAATTTACGTCACCTAATCTTTCGCCAATTTCGTTATATATCTCTGAATCCGAATCGTTATTATGAATATTAATTTTATGCGAAGGCGATAGTAACGATATATCCTGATTACTCGCCGACCTCCTCAATTTATTCGTATTCGTCGTATTATCGTTATAATCGTTCAAACTAATCGACTCCGATAAATCGTCGTCGTCCGGGTTCGGCACTAATAAGTTATCAAACGACCCAAACCTTCTGACGTTTTTTTGATATCTCCCACCCCCACGAACGCACTTTGAGTACGTAATCTTCGGCAAATACACCTCTTGTTCATTGTTCGCACTAGTACTCGTACTTTTCGTACCCTTCCTCTCTCTCCAGCGTCTCGCCCTGTCGATGACGCCAAACACGGTCGACGAATCCTGATCCTCGTCGTGATCTAATTGATGTAAACTCCATGGCTGTTGATATTGCTGCTGCTGACTCATTCTCGCGCTCTCTTATACTCGTTCGTTTTCTTTTCTTCTTTCGATCGATCGATCGATTCAGATCTTAGCGAGTCTCTCTCTCTGCACAGAAAGAGAGTAAAGAAGTGCCCTGCGATGATGATTTGACCTAAGCACCAAACGAACTTTAAGGGACTTCTTAAGGCCAATCAATCCTACCCGAGTGAAGTCGTACTATATAGTGTATATACTCTACTACCAATATCGATAGATGTACACCGCTCTTACTTCTCTCTCTTCCTTACTCTCGCTCTTTCCTGTGATCGATAGCGCTTAGCTTTTCCTACAACGTTTACTCGCAATAAAAACTGGACTCGAATGCGAACGAAGATGTTTGCGATTGATAAAAGAGTGATCGAGATCGTGTTTCCAAGAGAGCACGCGCGGACCTGTTACTTAGATAAATAAATAAACAAAACTCTCTCCGTACTCTCTGATGTGCTCCCTGTACTTCTCTCACAGAACGGACGACGCGGACGACGCGCACGACACGGACAAAGACAGCAGCAGAGAACGCGTGTTATACTAAAAAATTGAGTATAAAAAGGTGGGATATGAAGACACACCAATACCCTAAATACCAATACCTTAATTCTAAACCCTACCTACTAACACCCTAAATACTACTTTTCTGAAAAAAGTGAAATAACACTAGAGAAACCCTAAATATTAATAACTTAACTACACTCTAATTACCCTAACTACCAACACCCTAAAAACTAAAGAGCTGCCGTGGTTTGTACACAAACACCAACGAGTAGAATAACTCTGAACCACCGCTTGTTGTTTTGGAAACGAAAGGCACGAACACACGAGAGCGCGCGTGAACAGAGGAAGAGAACACTCTCGAAAGAGAGAGCGAAAAAGAACGATGATTGTGATGATTGTGATGATTGTGATGAAATGATAAAATGATGATTGTGATATGATTTTCGTGAGATGAGGTTTCAGTCCGTGCAGGTTTCGGAGGACGAGATATCGAGCGATGATTACGATGATCGAGAATCATCGCGCGTTATCGCGTTCGATCGAGGGTTTCGATTTTGCCTGAAAATAGACCCAGCAAAGAACGAAGAAGACGTAGAAGACGTAGAAGAAGAGACGAAGAAGAACCAGAGCGAGCAAAAGTCGTTTTTGGTCAAAGCGAGGTTCGTCGTGGACATCGCGAGGAACAAAGAGCGCGTGTTCATTAACGACAACGGCAGTAGCAGTAGTAGTAGTAAGAACAGTTCTTGTTGCACTGATGATGACGATGATGATGATGATGCAGACGACAGAGCGTTCGGTTTAGGGTCGTACGAATGCTCCTTAGCGGCGGGCGCGGACGCGGCAGGTCTTCTTGAAGCTCGCGTGGAAATATCGAAGGACAGGTTCAGGGAACTCGTCATCGCGCGAATGAGCGAGAGAGATAAACAGAACGCGCACGCGATCACGTTCGAATTAATCGAGTGCGCCGTAAAGTCTACCGAAACAGAAGTAGGTAAGAGCGACTGGAAGCGAGTAGAAGTTCTCGCGGAGCAGAAGCGTAGTATAACGAGAGATCGAGTGAGCGTTATTTGCCTGTTTAAGAGGTGCGATAGGACCGGTGAGATGATTAGGAAGTTCGTGAGTCCGTTTTAGGTGCAAAATCGAGAGTGGATGTATTTTAGGAAACGATAGATTTCTTCACTTGTTTTCGCTCGCGAGAAAAGCGCAGAGGAAAAGTCAAAGAAAAGTCAAACGAAGGAAAATGAAAATAAGTTCGCTTCAATCGGAGCAGAACCAGGAGGACGATTCTAGCGAGCAAAAGAACTTAGATGAGGATAATGAGCGCAAGTTGAGTATGGGCGAAGATTGCTGCGAAGGCGGAGCGCGAAGACGGAATAGCGCGGCTAGCTGCGAGGACGATTCTATTTATGGAAAACAACAAAATCAAGGACGACGAGGAGGAGAAGAAGAACTCCCATCATCGACTCAATCGTGTTTCCAATCGAGACAATTCAAGTGCATGTTCTTCACGACCATTGTAGTTACGATGGCGTTAACTGTTGGGAAATCGTACGTATACGATGAAGATAATTCGAGGCGAACACGCGAAGCGGTCGGCGTCGACGCGTTTGGGAGGAAAATCGACGAGTTCGGAAACGTCGTTTACGTATCCGGAAGGAGAAGGAATTTATTATTTTTAAATGAATATGGAGATGATAATAATAATGGTTATCCGAATTGGATCGTTAATGAATATGGTTGGATGCTTTATTTCCTGGCAATCGCGTTCGTTCTGCTCGGTTTAAAAGTCGTCTCTGGCGAACAATTTCTCAAGAAAGCGTTCGACGCGGTCGCGATAGATCTTTCGTTTCTTCCCAGAAAAAATGGCTCAAAATGGATCTTCGACGGTGCTTTCAACGGACCGAAAGAATACGAAGTAGACGTGGAAAGGTACGAAGAAGAACAGAAATTATCGCACGAGAAAGCGAATAGTTTCTCGAGAGTATCGATCGTTCTGTTCTTCTTAGTTCTGTTCTCGTTCTTGAATCCGTCTTCGCCAGGGTGCTACTTAGGCGTCTCTTCTGTCTTTGGCGTCTGTTTATATAATCTCACGATCGTTCCAGCTATTATGCTTTGGAGAAAGGAATCGTTATCATTACAACGACAACGACAAGCGAATGCGCAAAAATCGTTTCTTCTATGGTCCACGGAAACGATGACATCGTACGACTATACGCATTTGAGGCGAGATTTTTTGTTTCACCTGGCTTCGTTGTTATTGATTTCTGCGTATTGCGCGCGTACGATCGATGTCGAGTCTATAAATGCAGATAACATCGTCAGTAGCGCGAACGACGACGACGAAGAATCTACGACGATGACGACGACAACAAAGCTTATGCTTACAAAACATGTATATTCTTTAGGATGGCGCATGGGTCTTTGGGTAGTGCAATTATATTTCGCGTACGTGTGTTTTCGCAGGTGTTGGGTGTTTTTCGGTCGAAAAAAAATACATCGCAGGAAAGAGAAAGAAGAGAAACGAGAGCTAAAGAAAAAGGAGAAGAAGGAAAAAATCGAATTAAGGTCTTTGTCGTCTTTATCGCCATCATCACAATCGCCGTCACAAGTTGGTGATGATGTTGAAACGACTCCGCCTCGAATTATGTCGACGTCGTTGGAGCCGCCGCCCCCAATACTCTTCGAACCGGCGTATGATGACGTGATGACAGATCTCGACGAAGAGCTTAAGATTAATGAGGCGAATGTTGAATCTGCAGATGAAGCAGAAATCAAGTTCGCGAGCGACAACGACGATAACAACAACAACGACGACGACGGCGAGATTAAAGAAATTGAAGAAGAAGAAGAAGAAGAAGAAGAAGATTCTGCTGAAAGAGACGCCGAGGAAGAAGCCAACGTAGGAGTACAAGAGATTTGCATGTTTGAGTGTGCTGACGAAGGAGACAAAGAACAGCAAGAACAACAGTATCATCAATTTGTTGGTCACGAACGCGCGCAAACAAATCCGAAGAGAAGCTCTTTTGTTGAACTTTCTTTTCTGAAGAGACAGACGCTTAAAATCGAGCGCGTTTTATCAAAACCATGGGTTTTCATTTTCAATTTGACCATTCCCTCGTGTCCGAGTGCGCGAAAAGTTTCAACTAATGATGCTGATGATGGCGATAATAATAATGATAATGATAGTGATGATTATGATAATACTGATTCAGATTGGTTATCGGATTCTTCGGACGGAGGGAATGCGGATGATATTGCAGTGAAAATCGAAAGGCGAAAATGCCGCGCGAGATGTTATACAATTTTCTGCGGTATCCTATGGCTCGCGGTTTTATCGTACGCCATGGTTGAATTTGCGACGCACTTGTGTAACATATTCGTACAGTCATCTTTCTTATCGAAATATGATATTACAAACGATGATGGTTCGTTCGAGAGCTTTATTGGCGGCGTCGTCCTCGCGTTTGTGATTTCGCAGTGCATGAACGTGCACGATACATATTTTCTTCAACATTCTGCGGAACAAATGGAAGCGAACGTCGAGACTGGAAACGATTCTATTTTCCGCGTCGTCTTATTCGACCAGTTGGTTACTTTCGGATTTCCAATCGTGCTCATATTGCCGTGGTATAAGAATGGCGATTATAACATGGACATACCTCGAAATCGAACGATAAACGTACTTTTCTTTGCGTCGATTGCCGCGTCGACGCTTTATTACGCCTTTGCTAGAATTTCAATGGGGAAAGTAAATACGCCTTATCGCACAAACAAAGGGAACGCAACGTTGGAACAATCAGTAGCGACGATGTTTATTGCTGCGTATGTAGTAGCCATTGCGATGATCACGTGCGTTTCGTTTGATTTAATTTTTTAGGAAAGCGGGAGTTGTACCGGTACGTAAAAGTTCGTGTACGAGATTGAGAGAGAGAGAAAGAGAGAGCATGTGTGTTGTTGTTCCGTCTTTTTCAAGTAACAACTTATTCTAAATCGATCGGTGTGTCTAATTACTAATATAAATCTATCTTCTCGTCCTCGCCTTTCCCATCCGAAAGGACGATTGTCTCTCTTTCCACTCGCATCGTACTCTGCCGATCTCTCCAATCAATTGCCGGAAAAGCTAACGCTTCGATGATTTTCAATACGCAATCGTTTGTTAAATCGCCCAAGTTCGCCTTCTCGCGTTGTTCTTTCGTTCGGTTTTCGTTATCATTTTCGGTTCTGATTCTTAACGCGCATAATAACAACGTTTTTGCCGCCTTTCTGAATTCGCTCGGGAACATCTCGTTATGATACTGCATTTTGCGCGTTCTTCCCGATAGGAATTTCAATCGTCGATTTGAACTTCTGAATATGGTTCCCGATGACCATCCACGCTCAAGGCGGAAAATCTCCAAACTATCTTGAGTAGTCACAAAGAACACGTCCGCGTAAGATTCGTTATATTTTTTACTTTTAGGTGGACCAACTGCCTTCAACCCGGTGATGTATTTGTTCCTGAAAACATCGGAGATGGTCTGTATGCACTGTTTCTTGATAAAAAACTTGTTCATTTTAGTCACACCAACTGTTTCGGGATTAAAGTACGCATATTTACTTTCAGAAAGATGACTGCGATCGAAAAACCGCGAGAACGGTTTTGGGATGCATACTTCAAAGAAAATCAAAGAAGTTTGTAATCTCCAATCGCGATGGGCCGAAGCAATTTGAGAAGTTGCGTTGGCATCCTGCACAATCTCTAGGTTATGATGCACTTTCGCAGTCATTTCTAGCATGAAAAGCACATCATCGATATGCGGCACGGCAACAAAATTCGGTTGCATCTCCTCGCAATCAAACGGTGGCGAATCGGGAACGACATGGGTGTCCAGACATTTGACGTAGAACCGCTCGAAACGATTTTGATACCATTTCGGATCTGGTTTAATGTCCCCGAGAATTTTCATGCAATTTGACACATAAAATTCTTCGCGTTGCTTTATAAATTCTTCGCCCATTTTGACGACATCTCCATCGTTTATTCCTAATTTATATTCTTTCCAAACAAACCGGTCGATGACGTCTTTCATGTTTTGCAAAAAACCTTCGCGCCTAGCTTTGAGAAAGCCACCGTTTTCATCGAATTGAGATAAATCAATGACGTGCGCTCCTGCTTCCATTTCCTTATAACACCCACGCTCGCAAACCATCAAAATATCGTCGTTCGACGGTGCAAACGCCACTGGTAATAACGGCAAATGAAATCCATGAAACCTCACGAGCGGGTTAATCATCAGCTCGTGCACGACGCGGAAACTTCTCGTTTCAGTTGGAAAGTCAAAGCACTTTGGATGCAAAATTTCTTTTGGCTGTTCAACTCTCCACACGGCTAAGCATTTCCGGCTATCACTAGTCGCGGCTAAATACTTTCCATTTACCGAGAACTCCAAATATTGCAACGTCGTATTTTCATTTCCCATTAATTTATATTCAATTCGTTCAGCTTCTTCCATATCGTTCCATGTCTCTTGATCGAGCCCTGGAGGTGCATGACCACTTGGAATGCTCAAGTCTTCTGGATTAAAGACTAATGGCGTAAAATGGTACGCGTGATCCGAGGCTGGATGCAAAATTTGTCTAATTTGTTTGAAACCAAAATTCGCGCCTTCTCTAAAACAGTCAATGTTAAAATCGATTGACGTTTCCCATTTCGGGGCTGGTGTATCATTGCATCGCATTGGCAGTGGCACGGATAACTCTCTCAAAGTAGTTTTGTTCGAGTTGTATAAAGTTTCATTGATGGCGTCAAAATATGACGAGTATCCAAATACTTCATTCCCAATAACTGGTAAGATTGTTGAATCAGTCGCGACAGCGATATATTTTCCGCTCGGGTGAGCGACGGCGCAATTCACTTGCATGCCTACAAAAATTGCGTCAAGTTTTACAACCCTGTGAGTTTCGTTCAAACGAAATTGTTCCAATCGTGTCGTGAATTCAATAGATGCTTGAGTTTCCAACTCAAATTTTCTCTTTCTCTCTTTTTCTTTAGCCTTCAAAGTTTTCTCGTCAAGCGGTTCGACTTGTAAAACGTACACGTGTCCATCGTTACTCGATAAAAGTAAAACACGCTTGGTTTCGAAATGATTCTTAGCCTCTTTAATATATTCACTTCGAAAAGTAACCATATCTTTCTTTTGCGTTTCTGCTTTGCGTTTCATTTTTTCATAACTCTCGATGTACGCGTGCTTCAAAGTAGTAAGAGGCGCCCATCTAACGCAATTCGCTTGCTCGGCAACTTCTGCGCGATTCAAATCGAGCACTGGATCGATTAATCTCCCATCAGCCGTATGCCTTTGGTCATGCGGTAAGCCAATATTTTCAATAGCGAGAAACGTGAACCTTTTTTGTTTTTCTTCGTTCCTTGGAGAATCACCTAATATTGAGCCAAATCGTTGTTGTTCAACGCCAGAGTCGTTTGCTTTTTCCGGGTCTAACGAATATACGGCAACGTTCGCAGAGCCTTCGGATAAGCCACCGCGAGTTGAGTAATCGTGAACACCACATAATGCGACCACTTTTGTTTCTGCGCAGACCGATGCTGAGTAGATCTTAAAAGGTAATTTTTCAGTCTCGTCGAGTACAGTTTTTGTCCTTCTTTTTTTGTCACCTATTGATTTTATTGCCCTCATTTTGCTCGTCCCTAATAACAACGCCTCAGAGGCATACGGTATCGCGTTTGATTTCAAACATGGTTGCATGCAATTATATGGCATCGCAGAAATTGCATCTGCGCCTTGCTTATGCACGACTGCGGTTGAAATACTATCCCGACTAGAGAGCGTATCGACGACTCGTCGAATTAATCTACACTGGCCTTTATCTTTAACGTCTTCATCATCGTCGTCGTCGTCCTCATCATCGAAATCTGAAGGACCACTATCATCGTCTGGGTCGTCTGGATCGAAATCTCTATCTTCTTCTTCGCTCGAATCGTCTGGGTCGTCATTATTGTCTGGATTTGGTTTCTTCTTCTTCGCATTTGGAAGCGCGGCATCGTTCCCAATCTCTTCTTCGTCGTCGTCGTTGCCGCTTTTACTACTTCTACTTCCACTACTACTACTACTACTACTACTATCACTATCAATCTCATCAACATCATCATCATCGGTTGTGTAATAACTATCCTCATCATCAAAATCCTCCTCCTCCATCTCATCGTTTGACTCGTGCGCTAAATGAATATTATCCATCGACCCTGGCATCAAATCCTCCATTAACTTCTTAAACTCATCAAACTTCGGTTGCTCTCCACCGTTCTTATTATATAACTCCTCCATCTTCTGCAATAGCTCCGGGTGTTCTCGTAAAAAAATCGGCATCCCGGACCGGTCGTCGTCGTACTCAAAATCATCCAAATCCTCTTCGTCTTCGTCATCGAAGGAATCATCTAACGATCCATCGTCCGATGAATCATCATCCTCTGAATCGGTCTCTAAAGGGTTCCCATCGCTATCGAAATCTTCCTCGATCCCGAACCCGCCTAAGGCTTCATCGGACTCCGAGTTCACGAACCCTGAGTGCGATTGCGTCGTCTCCGAACCATCGAAATCTGAGTCATACTCTGAATCTTCTCCTTCTTCTTCATCGAAGAATTCTTCTTCTTCTTCATCGAAGAATTCTTCTTCTTCTTCTGCGCTTAAATCGTCATCGCTCATTCTTCTTCTTCCTCTTCTACGTCTCTCTTGGACGATGATGTGATCCAGAGAGCGTTTTGCTCGACCTATTTACAACTACTACTACTACACTGTTTCACTCTGTCTGATGTTTAAAAAACACTATTATTATTATTTATAATAATACTCGCAACAATAAGGCCAATAATGACTAACGTGGATAAATGGATATGAACGACGACGTTATTATGCTCGCGTGCAGTAGGAAATACTGAACACGCCTCGTGTTTATCTTCTGCACTAACTTTTGCGTATTCAAAGTACCGCGTACTACTGTGTACTAATTTATGTTATTCAATTAATTGATATCTTTTCAATAGAGAGAGTAGTTTATACTGTCGATACAAAACAAACAATCATTTAACAATAATTAATATCGCGATTAAGATCAAGAGAAAGAGCGCGATGGAAAACAACGATCGTAGAAAGAACAAGAACAACGAGAAAACGACCTGGATAGGGGAAATAATCACGGAAGAACACTCTGCGAACATCGCGAGGGAGATCAGCGCGCGTCAATCGGCACAAATAGACGAATTCTTCGACTTCAACTGCGCAGAGATTCGAAACCGATGCGAAACAGTTTTAGCGCGAACGCACGAGTTTAAGATGTTCTTAAACATAGAAGTATCGAAGGAAAGGGAAGATGAGATGGGAAATGAAGGAACGCGAGAGGGAGAGGGAAGATTACTGGAACGAATAAAAGATCTGAGCGCGATGTTAGAGAGAGATTTTGAGTTCATCGAGAGCTGTGAAATGACTCTAGTGAACGTCGAGAGACGAGTGCGACAGATCGAGGCACTTAAATGGGAACTAGAGAAGAAGAATTTACGCGTCGGCGTAGAGAGTAAGGCGAACGAGATTAAGGAGAGCTTTCAGTCTTTGTTAAGTAATTTTGGGTTTTTAAGCGCAGCGGCAGGAGGAGGAGGAGGAGGAGGACGTAGTACTACTACCGATTGTAGCGAAGAAGAGGATCGATCGACGACGAGTTATACACGCGAGGTTAATACAAACACAGAACAATCAGGATATTACTTCGGCGAAGAAGAAGATCTTGTTTCAGATGCAGACGGACGATCTGCGTTGGATACTAATACAGCCGAGAAAAACGAAACGACATTTTTCTCGTCCCTCTTCTCTTCGCTAGCGAAGTAAGTAGAACATAGCATATATAGGTAGAATATATAGAATAGAATAGAATAGAATATAATGTAGTACATAATAACAACAACGTGATCAATCACTCTCTTGTTTATTATTATTATTCGATGATGGCACGAACAATCCTTGTCTAAACTTTGCTAAATATTGCATCACTTTCTTTCTTTCTTTCACAGTCATTCCGATCTTCTTCCCGTACTGCCCAGTCATCTTTTCTTTTAAATCATCAATGGTTTCAAAATGTGTTAAGTGCTTATCCTTATTAACATTTGCGTGTCTTTTATTCACCGCTACGAAGAAGCGCTCGACCTCTTCCTTTGAATAATTAATCATCGTTGAGCTATTGAAGAACCGTTTGTTTGTGTTTGTGCTGGTAAATATACTGAAATAACACGTTGTGTTGGATATAAAAGTGCTCTGTCTAATGATCGATGATGACATCTTATGAATAAGATTTTGTTAATATATATATATATGTAATGTGTGTGTGTGTGTGTTTATATGTTCTATTTATCTTTCGCTCTATCTTATCACAGTGTTTGTTAATCTATGACTCCGTTTTGTGTTTTGTGGAGGGTTTCTGATGAAGAAAAATCAATCAGCCAAAAACTTCCTAACTTCGTGTCACATAGACAACAGTGCGCACGAAGCTGTTTAGGTATTCATATCGCGTATGTATTAAATAATATTAAAATGACATTATTATTATTATTATTATTATTTGTTCTTGAAACGATCTTTCTTCTTACGTTTCCTGTGCTTATGCTTATTCATAGCCTTCTTACGCTTTCTCTTCACGCTATCGGCTCTGAATATGGCAGACGAATCAAGAGCGTTGATTGATCGATCTAAAGTCAATGCCGCAAAGTTCTCGCTCAAGATTTCTCCTTGTTCGTCGTCATCGTTTTCTTGTTTATTAATCATCGTCTGCGCCGTTTGTGGTGTTGCTGTAATAAGTTGTTGTTCTCGTTCGCGGAACGAATGGACTTGATCCATAATGTTTTGGATGGAGTCTAATTTTGCGGCCGCCGCTTTGATCTTCGTTATCTGCGAATTATTATTATTATTATTATCATTTTTTCTCGTTTCCTCGTTTTCCTTGCGCAGAGCGTCTAAAAGAGATTGTATTGAATCAATCTTTGCTTCGATTTGATCATGATCATCATCGTTTTCGTCGTCATCGAATTCGACTACATAGCCTTGATTTATGTAGTTGTTTACTTTGTTTGCGTTGATGTATCGATCAAACGCGAGTAATTGCTGGTCGATTTCATCATCATCATCGTCGTCGTCGTCGTCGAACATCTCAATCATTTCAATATCATCATCATCTTCATCGTCATCATCATCTTCATCAAAATCATCATCATCATCAAAATCATCTTCATTAAACCTACTATTACTATTACTACTATTACTACTGCTGTGATTATTATTTTGTGTTCTATTCAACATTTCCAAAACTTTATCCTCGAATTGCCTGGACGACAACGACAACGCGACTATGGGCAAATCGCGAGTACTAAAACTTTTATACGCTTTTGTCGTATCCACTAAAACAACCGCATTAGCGTCAGATAAAGACGATGATGATGATGATGATGATGAACTCGATCGTCTCTTAATCTTCTCCAGTAACTCCTTCGCACTCAAGCACTCTCGTGAATCCGCACTCTTCATTTTCCTCTCGTTATTGAAGTTCAACATACGTTTCCAATCAGCGCGAGTAGTACTACTTGGTACATCTTTCTCATCACAATCAATCCTATCATTATTATTATTATTATTATTATTATTATTAAGTGTTAATCGTTTCAAGATATCTCTTCTATACTGCGAAGTCGATCGTCTCCCAGCCGTCTGTCTGTTACTGTTCATCTCTCGATCATCATCACCATCAATAGCAGTAGCAAAAGCAGTACTACTCTTACTCTCCTTAGTGCTCATCAACGCACTAGAGTTTGGGGGTTTTCCCTGATCATCATCACCATCAGCGACCGAGCCAGTCGCATTATTATTATTATTATTCAACGATGATGCAGATGATTGAGATGACGATACGTCGTGGTTATAGTTAGATCTCAACACTACTACTGCTACTAAGCTTTTGCTCGCGTTCCTTTGCCTGTTTATTAACGTTCTTATGGTACTATACTTGAACATAGAGATAGATAGTTAGTTCTCGTTCTTCTCCTTCTTCTTAAGGAATTGTTGTGACGATTTCTGTCGCTTGCTGCTGAAAAAAAGAGCGATGGACGTTTATCAGCAGTTTTAGAGAACGCGGTCAAACGAGAGTAAAATTGAGATCTCGCGAGCGAGATTATGTACGGCGCGTAAAAGCACGACGCATCGCTCGTTCGATCAAAAATCTCTCTCTGCTAATGATGCTAACGCTCTCTTTATCGCTCCGCCGCTGCTTCCCGCGAGCAGAAGAAGAAGAAGAAGAAGAAGAAGAAGAAGAAGAAGTTTGTTGTGATCAAAAGTGCTCTTTGCTCTGAAAAAATTTTAAATTCTCTCGCTCATCAAAATCTCCCTTTGTCTTATTGTTTTGAAATCGTTTTCGAAAACTTTCCATGCATACGCGATAAACTAACTGTACGAGTCATCATCGAGGTCTCCATTATTCGCTCTTGATACGTAAAAATCAATAACTTAATCTCTCACTGTTTTTCAGTTAATTATTTTAAATTCTCTCTCTGTCTTAATCGCTCTAAATAATGTCGCCGATGGCCTCTTTATCTTCGTTATCGAGCAAAAACTGGACACGTTCTGGTTCATCCGAGTTCTTTGGAAAACTTAGGAACTGTGTAACAACGAGTAATAGTAATAAGAATAAGAATAACAACAATCGCGATAGAGAACAGGATCAGCATAAAAGTAGTACTAGGAGGATAAGGAACAATAGAAGAAGAAGAATCGAGAGAGATGTGACGAAGGCGTGTGGGATCATAGGCGTAATGACGCAGGAGAACAACCGAGTATCCGCGGAGTTATATGAAGGTTTATTGATGTTACAGCACAGGGGACAGGACTCGGCCGGGATGGTCACGTCCGATGGTTCGCGCTTCAAGGAGAAGAAAGATAACGGTCTAGTGAAGGACGTTTTCGACAAACGTACGATGGAGTACTTGGATGGGAACGTCGGTATTGCGCACGTGAGATACCCGACGCAGGGCGGGTTATCGGCGACCGAAGCGCAACCGTTCTTCGTGAATTCGCCTTTAGGGATTTATTTAATACATAACGGGAACTTAACGAACACTGATCAATTACGATTGAGGCATTTGAATGCGAGACATATGAGGACTAACTCGGATTCAGAGGTTTTATTGAACGTCTTCGCGGAGGATTTGCAAAGAGAGATTAATTTGCATCCTTTGAGGGATCCGCACGTGCAAATGTTCGACGCTTGCGCGACGACGATGACGAAATTAAAAGGCTCTTACTCAGTTCTATCGTTAGTGAACGACGTCGGGTTATTCGCGTTTCGTGATCCGAATGGGATTAGGCCGTTGGTTTTAGGCCAACGAGTGAATCAAGATGGTAAAGATGAGTGGTGCATTGCCTCTGAAGACGCCGCTTTTGGCCCTATTGGGTTCAAGTTTGTGAGAGACGTGAACCCGGGAGAGGCGATTATAATCACAAACGACGGGAAAATGGTCTCGAGGCAATGCGTTCCAGGTCAATGCTGTCCGTGTATTTTTGAATACATTTACTTGGCCAGACCGGATTCTACGATGAATGGTATTTCCGTGTACGAGTTTCAATTAGATCTTGGGAGACGTCTCGCGAAGAGGATCGCAGAGCGCGGGTGGGACATCGATGTCGTCGTTCCAGTGCCGGATGGATCTCGTCCATCAGCGATTGAAATCGCTTCGGCGTTAAATTTACCATACCGGGAAGGACTCGTGAAAAACAGATACGTTGGAAGAACGTTCATTATGCCCGATCAACGAACGAGAGAGTTATCCGTGAGAAGAAAGTTAAACGCAATGCGTTCAGTGTTCAACGGGCAAAAAGTTTTGTTAGTAGACGATTCGATCGTTCGCGGAACTACTATGAACCAAATCGTGAACATGGTCAGAGATGCCGGTGCCTCTAAAGTCTATTTGGCCTCATCCGCACCACCAGTGAAGCATCCGAACGTCTATGGCGTCGACATGCCTTCGAGGAAAGAATTCGTCGCAAACGAGCGATCGGAACAAGAAGTATGCGACGTTTTAGAAGCCGATGGTTTGATTTACCAAACCGTTGAAGATATGTTACAAGCTGGTAAGATGATGAACCCGCAAATATCTAGATTCGACGCTTCCTGCTTCGATGGCGATTATATCACTGGCGATATTGACGAAGAGTATTTAAGCGACTTGTTGGCGAGTAGAGGAATCGGGAAAATCGGCGCTGTTGCTGCGACGACGACGGCGACGAAAAAATAACGAAAATAATAATAATGATAATAATGATAATAATGATAATAATCGATACGATTTTAAGAGAGAGAGAGAGAGAGTTTAAAGAGAGTTTAAGGAGAGACAGAACATATGAAGTACAGTGCTGAGCATATAATATATGTACTGATATATATATATACTACGTGTATATTAATACTATTAATACACAAACATACTGGTTAACATAAAAACATAAATCACATTTCATTTTTTATTATCGTTCGTTCGTTCGTTCGTTCTTCTTCTTCTTCTCGATCTCGATCAGTTTCGCTAGCACGGTTTCGGCCCTACTACTGGTAAACGCCCCCCCTCGTTCCATTTCTAAATATTCAACTACACCCCCTCGAACGATCATTGCATACCTCCTCGACCTAACGCCTAACCCTTTATCTCGTAAATCTAACTCGCACCCTAGTTTCTTCGTGAACTCGGCGGATCCGTCGCCGAACATGACGACCGAGCCCGCGCACCCAACCGCTTTCCCCCACGCATCCATCGTAAACGCGTCGTTCACTGCAACGCAACACAATAAATCGCACCCGTGTTGTTTCATCTCTTGCGCTAAATCAATAAACCCTGGTAAATGTTTGTTCGTACACGTAGGTAAAAATGCCCCAGGTACGGCGAAGATCACTACGGTCTTCTCCTTCGAGAAAATGTTTTTCGTCTCCATCGTCTGTAGGTTCCCTTCGTAGTCGAAGAACGATAACTTCGCTTCTGGTATTTCGTCCCCTTCTTTGACTAATCTTTCGTTCTCATTAATTGCCGATCGATTATCTTCTTCTTCTGCTCTGTCTTTTCCGTTGCTCTTTACTCTGTTCAACGCGTTATTATCAGTACTTCTTCTTATTCGTGTACTACTTATTATTATTGTTCTCTTTTTGACTACGAAACAAACGGAAGCATCAGGAGAAGAAGAAGAGGAAGAAGAACGAAGGCTTAATAAGCGTTGACTCATTTCAGAGTACTCACTATGCAGCGGTTCT
>Ga0115004_10001584_pt1 | contig 18656 bp, 11 predicted proteins | sample ArcticOcean_MG_C_10_FD_88737 | JGI IMG/M metagenome (GOLD analysis project Ga0115004, IMG submission 88737) | Marine microbial communities from western Arctic Ocean - ArcticOcean_MG_CB11_90 | ecosystem: Environmental > Aquatic > Marine > Oceanic | place: Arctic Ocean: Canada Basin | collected...
AAGATTCCAATCGCGAAAGCGTATTTTGTTTATCCAAATAGATTCTTCCAACATTTCGAGCGAACGTTTGCGAGCCTGACGGTCGGTGTATCAATCGTCGGCGTCGATTCACCTCCACCACAATATCGATGCTTGATTGAAACACCTAAAAGAAAACTCTAATCACTTACCTTTATAGCTCGTTTTGGTGACAAGTATTGGACATCGGACATCAGTTTGAGACGCATTATGCATGTGATGGTTTTTCTCGTGTCGGTTTGAAGTTAATCGTCGGTGTATGCAATTGTTAGAGCATAGGTATCGTCGGCGTTTTTCTCGAGAATAAAAATATATTTTTTCTTTCCAAGAGTCGCGCATTGCAAAAATCACAAATCGCAATAACAAAAAGCGACACTAGTATCTTTGATCGACGCGACCTGATCGGCTATAAAACAACGATCGGCAGTTCCAGTAAATGAGTGTTTTGATCGAAATAGCGTACGTTTAGACGTTTTATATGTATTTAATACATTTTAAATCGATGATTTCTCGCGGCTTTTTTATGACGTTTTTACTCAAAAAGATTTTGTTATCATGATTTTCTCAATACCTAAACCTAATAGGGTTGTCGAATTTCAACTTCGAAGTTACAACGATACCTAATAATATGCTATAACAAATGATCGGCAGTTCCAGCAAATGAGTGTTTGAATCGAATTAGTGTATTTTTGGACGTATTATATGTATTTGACACATTTTCAATCGATGATTTCACGCGGTTTTTTTATGACATTTTTACTCAAAAAGATTTTTGTTCTCAACACCTAAAAAAAAAGAATCTCAGCATCGCTCTCTCTAAAAATATACTACAACGTACAATAACGCGCGGGCGTGAATTAATCTTATATATTTAAATGTCGTCTTCAGATTGTACTTTTCTATGTTTTAATTCTGTTGGTACCAGTTGTTTCGTGAATGCGAGTAAGTTTAAGAAGATCGAGGTCGAGGAGGAAACTGAGACCCATTCAGAGCGCTTGGCGAGGATTAGGATGAAACGGAAGATTAGGGTACCTGCGCATGTTTGAAAACGTCGTCGAGCGTAAATAACGTTTTTAAATGCTATTCTACTTACTAGTACTACTACTATTAACATTGCTATTAACTTCTTTCATCTCTCGCTCGAGAGGATCGATATATTTCGTTTGTACTTCGGGATGCTGTGGCGCCAGTTTTCGTAAAATCTCAATCGCTTTCTTAATGTCATTCGACATCTTGAACGAAGATGCTAAAGCGATGAGAATCGACATGTCCGCAGGGAGCAAATTATGTGCTTCTTGAAGCGCATCGATAGATTTGGAAACTTCGTTCAACTTGCCCCTACTTATACCAGCTCCAAACAAAGCTTTGCCTCTTTTTGCGGCATCAGTTTCTAGTCTCGCTGACGCTTCATATGCTGAGGCAGCATGTTTCCAATTCTTCATCGACGCTCGCGTTTGAGCCAACGCATACCAAACCGATGGATGCCCTTGTGTAATATCAATACGAGGCAGCTGCGGAGAATTACTAACATTATTATCATCTCCGACTATCTGTAACAATTTTTCCAACTCCTTGCACGCTTCGATATTTTTTCCTTTCGCTTTGAACTCTGCGGCTCTTTTCAATCCTTTCTCGAGATCTTCCGTTAAACTCGGTGAAGGCGAATCCACTATGGAAGCAGCGTGAAATGAATCGATACCATTGTTATTATTATTATTATTATCATTATTTGAATCGAAATCACCATTAATATTGAATGCTATTACTTTATCTACGCCACGCTGTGATAATCGTTTCAACTCGTATTCGAGTTCGCTTGTGCCTAATAACTTTGACTTTTTTCCAGCTTCGCTTTGAATAATAGTCGACTGAACGTAAGAGTACGTGCTCCCCGCGAGCCAGTAACAATGGACTGCTTGAGGCAATTGCATACCGGCTATTAAAATTGGGACGCACATCCACTCAAGTAACAATTTAATCGACGCGTGAATGCTTCGTGGATTTTCGCTAGCAATTTTTGTAAAATTCTTATCGATGTTCGCGAAAACCATTGCTGCCGTCAACGACGGTAAAATAACACCATATATCCCCATAGGCGCATATAAATTTGTTAAATCTAATCCACTCAATGTTAAATCTCTAAACCACAGCATACCACCATTTGATAATTCGGCGTACAACGCGCTTTGATGACCCGATGCAACGTCATTCGAAGCCTTTGAAATCAAACTTCGAACACCTGAGATTGCGCAAATGAACGTTGGTAGCTGTATCATCGGCGCTGCAATGATCCAATACGGATGTGCTGCCTTTGAAGAATCTGGTAATATATTTCGAAGTTCGCTCGCTATGCGTAACGTTTCGGATATATCATTTCCGAAACTTGTCTTTGTTTTTTGTTTGATGAGGTTCTTCTGTTGTAAAATGGAACTGGCGTGTGCGATTAAAACGCTAGCTTTCATTTGCTTCGAAACAATTGGAAGCATAGAAATACGAATGAAACACGCAGTAGCTCCTAAAGTTGCCCACCATGGTAAACCCGAGTTAGTTTGAACTTGTTCTAAAGCAGTTTGAACAACATCGTTAATGTTCAAAACAAATATTTCAGCTGACGAAGAGGCTGAGGCTGCTGCTGCTGATGACGTTGTGTTAGTCAGTATCTCACTAGTCTCGGATGAAGATGCAGCGTATCCACGCCGTGAATGATGATTTTGCATTTGATGATTATAATGATTCTTTGTTCTCGTTTTTGTTGAATAAAGTTGTTTACTCGTCTTTATCTTAGTACTCATCGTCGTAGCTTGTTCGTCCCTGACAGCGGTGAAACTTTTTAACGTTAATGATGAGAATTGCAATTCGGGACTCGTCGTAGGTATTGAAGATACTGTTGAGCGAGAGCTACGACGTAGTGACTGCATATTAAATACGTGATAAGAATAGAGCTAAACCTATTCCTACGTATTACTCATACTCATTCAATGCACACGGTAGCATATACTCGCACATGCGCGTATTTAATAATTTAGGTATGTCGTCGTCGTCGTCTTCTTAATTACTTAATAAGTTCTTATTTCTCCTTTTTTCGCCTGTCAGCAGCACACCCTACTTCATTTAATTCATTTATCTCATTCGATACATAACGAACGATTAGATGTTGCGTAACGTTAAACAACAGCGACCTACGTTACAGACACCATCATTGAGAACTAGAGGCGCCTTCCATTTAAACATCAATAGTAACAAAACGAGAAGGAGACTCTCCTTCGGATTCCTCGGTTTAGACTTACCGAGATGTATCTTACTCATTGCAGCTTGTTTATGTATTATTGGAGGAGCTATTAACGTACATTCAATGAACGCTCATCACGACGCTCACGTTACCACGAAAGATATACCAATAACAACAATGTTAACGAAACCAACGACGACAGCGAGTTCAGTTAAATCAACAAAATCTGATGATGATGCTGATGTTGATGATGATGTTGATGAGGAAGATGAAATGGACGACGAAGAAGAACAAGAAGATGAAGAAGCAAAAGCAAAAGTAGAAGAAAAAGTTGTAAAGGTACTTCCGAAAGTCGAACGACCAACTAATTTTGGTTCCGATAAACTCGCACAAGCCGAAAAAGCGCATAAAGAACTCGAGAAACAATTCGAAGACTTGGACGAGAAAGACGAACGTTTGAAAGGAACGCTTGAATTCAATCGAGCAGAAGCTGGATTCAAGGAAAATGACGATGAAGAGGATGATGAAAACGCGAACGATGAAAACAGAAAAGTTGAAAACGGCAAGACGTATGAAAACGTAGGCGGCATGTGGGTCGAGGTCGATACTGGGAACGAAGAACTCATTAAAGCGGCTGAGAAGAATATGGGAAGAGTCGATGGCACAAAAAGCGCAGTGCGAATGAAAGATTCTGAGTACATGAAACTTGCTCGAGAGGCGGCGCGAGATAAGGAGAAGTTCAAAGATCCAGAAACGAAACGTTTGCTCAGGAGGTTTGGTCTCGATACTCATTCGCAACAATCTTTAACAGAATCGATGAAGAGGAAAGCGCAAGAGAAAATATTAGCAATCGACAAGGCTAAAAGAGAGGAAGCTGCACAGGGAGCGATGACGAAACCGTTAGTTCCACATCCATCTTTGTTGGTTCCAATGACTCGCTCGCGAGGACTTGCTGGGTGCGGTGTATGTACCAACGCAACCGGAGGTCATTTCGCGAAAGGCGTTGGGTGTACAATTAATGGAGGTGCGTATAACATCGCCTGGAATGAAAATGATGGGCATCCTACAGTGAATGGTGGCTTAAATAACAGAGCAAAAGGTGCTTATGCTACAATCAATGGCGGATACGACAACGAGGGCGCGAATGATGATTCGACTGTGAACGGAGGAGGTCAAAACCGCGCGTTTGAAGTCGCTTCTACGGTTAACGGCGGTGAATTGAACATGGCGTTGAAAGCTGGATCTGTTGTAAACGGTGGCGCGAACAACGTCGCCGGAGGAGTCGACTCAGTCGTAAACGGTGGTGTTTTTAACAAAGCAATCGGTGATGGCTCGGTCGTAGGCGGAGGAGAGTATAATAATGCGAATGGCATACACTCGTCCGTTTTAGGCGGTGCATTAAATTCAGTTTTGCACGACCACGGCGCAATAGTTGGTGGTTTAGCGAACTCGGCGACATCGAATTTTACCGTAATAGTTGGAGGCGGATATAACAAAGTTGAAGAGACCTATGGCGTTATCGTTGGCGGTTATAATAATACAGTCAAAGCGAGTGATGCGACGATCATAGGCGGTTCTAACAACGAAGCTTTAGGCTCTGGATCTTCCGTTCTGTCCGGCCAGTTTGCATCGGCAATACATAAGGGATCGGTTGTATTTGCCGATTCCTCGACGAGACCAGTACATAGTAAGAGCGCGGATCAAGTCGTGATGCAACACGACGACGTGAGAAAAACTGGCGGCGGTATGTTTGTATTTGATGAAAAAGTTATGCAAGGGAAAACTCAAAAAGCGTTTACGAAAGGCACCGATGTTTTAAGGAACGTCGTTCCTCAGTCGTATGTTAGTAGCGATGGGTTGCGAACTTTATTTGGTCTAGATGCTAAGGAGGTTTCAAAATATGCTCCCGAGATGATAGTTAAGAATGCCGATGGGTCAAACGCGATGGATCCAACCGCGCTCGTGTACATGCTCGTAAACGCTCTGAAAGAACAAGATGCTCGCATCAAAACTTTAGAAGCGAAAGCGGGGATCAAAAATCTTAGATAATAACATATACTTAGAAACTTTATCATAAAAGCATTAATCATTATGGGCGTGAATCTAATCAGTTCGTCGTGCTGGAACGATGCTGTTGCCAGAGGAGTATACCAATCTTCTTCCATTCTATCCAAAGTCTTTTCGCAAAATCACCTACTATACTAAAATCATACACACACCTAATTTTTTAAATTTTGTAGGTATTGGAATTGAGAAAAAAACAAAAACGTTCTCCACAAAAAGATGGCTTCTTCCTTCGATCAAAACTATGATATATTACCAACAGGAATAAGCTCGACTGAACCAGTGATTTCGAGTTCAAATAATAAACATGATCCGCAATGGTCCGCTAACGCCGCTCGAGGCATAATAAGCTCTCACGGCGCGCAACTCATCGAAGTCAAAAACCTATTAAAAGAATTGAGTGAAATTCAAAAACAGATGTTAGAGAGGTTACTGCCAGAAGCTGAACGAACAATTCTACGATCACAACAACCACAAATAGCGAACGAAGATCGAGAAGAACTGAGAGGACATAAAGGAGTGTTTGATGAGTTCATTTCGCAAGTTGAAAAGATTCCAGAATATCAAAAGAAGGCGGAGATGATTGAACAAAAGATGCGAATGTTAGAGAAGAGGATTCAAAAAGCAAAGAAGATGAAATGAATACTGTATGTGAAATTTAGAAGAAATAAATTTAGTAGGTAAATTGATAAAAAAATGACTGTCGTTGATTATCAGTTTGTTCAGTTTGTGCTTCCAAGAAAAATGTGTTTCGCGTAAATATTTATCCTTCATAAATAAAAAGAACGCGATTGATAATAACGCAAAGAATAATAATCATGATGCGGAGCTTTGTCGCAATCCTATTACTATGTTCGCTATTGACAGTAGCGCGCTCGAGAACTTTATTGTTGTCGCAGCAACAAGAAATAGAAGAAGCAACGACAAGAACAAACCTCAGTCCAATAGCAATATTTTCTAGAAGAAAGGTTCTGCAAACAGATACGGCGTTTTGTACGCGAGAGAATGTTTTATACGCATCGTTGATAGGATGTGGCTCTATGCAAGAGTTTTACGAAGATGATGTTGATAGAAAGAACGCGTGTTGTTTAATATTGGCTCAGCTAAACCAAGAGAAATGTTTCTGCGAAAATAAAGTCGCGACGCTCTTAGAAGCGCAACAAGCGAATTTTGTTTCTATGTTTGTCAGTTCTTATGAGTTTTGCAATGGATTAGAAATATTTGGCGGTTGGAAATGTGCGCGATTTCCGCGTGAAATGTTCTTATTTCCACCCCCGCCAGCAGTTTCGGCATTCCCGCCATACCCTCCTTTGCCACCTTCTTCGACGTCGCCTTCTTCTACAGCGACGTCGAGCTCTTTAAATGGGGGAAGACCGTCGATAGATGTTTGCGCCATTGCAGGTAGTCCAGAAGCGCTAATTGCACAAAACTGCGATAAACTTCCGTTTTTAAAAGAAGGAGGTCCTTTAAGTTTACTCGCGAGATGTTGCGAACAAATTAATATTCTCAATGATAATTTTTGCTTTTGCGACGAAAATCGGTTTAATCAAGGACGAACATTTTACGCAATGTTTAGCGCCGTTCCGATTAAATGCAGAAACGTTGCGCGCATGCAAATATATTACGGTCCTAAGTGCGATGTTTTCGACGGGATTGGTACACCTAGCTCACCACCACCGTCTCCTTTTCCACCGCGAGCGCCAATTATGATAGCACCGCAAGAGGATCAAGAACAACAAGGATGGACTAGTACAAAATGGTCAAACGTGCAAAACCAGAATAATAATAATGATGATTTGTTGACGTTTTGGCGAACGCCGGCACAAACATGAGAGAAAGAACGCGTGTTAATTTAGTTTTCAGTATTAATATCTATCCCTATTTCGACAGAATCTGTTTTATCAAACGCGCAATATCCGCGCAATTCGACCGCCATTGAACCGTTTTTCAAAGAATTTTGTATTTCTCTACATTCCACTAATCCACCTCGCTCGCTCAATTGCATACCACGCAAAAACAAGACCTCGCCTACTCCCTTTCGAGAGGAGGAGGAGAGTAGTGATTTGTAAAACGGTGCCAAACCACAATGCGCTGATCCAGTCACGGGATCTTCAAGGATACCAATCGAAGGCGCAAAAAACCGACTCTGAAAATCACACGTTGCATTTGATGTTGGGGCTAACGACGTGATGACGACGCCTCTTCCACCAATTTTTGCTAATTTATCGTAATCTATTGCTTCATTACTATTCTTAGTATTATTAAAATACACGCCATCAACGCTGGAATTTAAACGTGACTTTTCGCGATCGATGTATATAAAAGTATCGCCGATTGAATTTTTGAACGCTGACATGTATTCGCTTCTGTCGGTATCGCAATCATCAAAAGCTTCTCTCACTAAATCTAGTATACGCTTCGATTCATTCATATCATCAACTCTTACAGGCGGTGAAGATGGGAATTGCATCGTAATTTTTTTCGTTTCTTGATCTCGCTCGAGAAATAATTCGTTCTTTTCCGCTCCATGACCGTAGGTAAATATTAGGTGTTGCTGTTGTTTCGTTTTTTCTTTGTTTAACATCTCGAAAATAGAATACGCTGATGCTAAAGAAGCGTGGCCACATAAACCTACTTTAGTGGTTGGCGAAAACCACTCGATTAAATACTTTTCTCCTTCTTTTTCTTCTTCTAATTTAAAGACGAACGCTGTTTCCGATAAACCGATTTCGAATGCTATTTTCTGTTTCAATCTATCATCACCTAATAATATTTTCGTCTCTGCTTTATCATGAACAATTACTACTGCTGCTGGATTTCCTCGTAGAATATAATCAGTATTAGTATCATCAACGAACGCATTAATGACTTGGTACGTGATCCGTTTTGGTATTTCGCTCTTCTTCTTCTTCTTCTTAATCATAATCAGTTTTTTTTGTTTTGTTTTGTTTTGTGACGCGGCGGAATGTTGTTTTTGATTATGGCAATTGAAAAATGATGTATACTCTTTATACTGATATACTGATATGATGTTGATGAGAGTAAAGCTCGATATTTACTGCTGCTGGTACGCAAAACTAATTCCAAAAAGTAGAGAATAACCTTTAACGTGTTTAAGAGTATCTTGTTCAATCTGTAAATGGTATAGTGCTCGTTACTGACGTAGTAAGTAGTAAGTTCGTTAAAAAAAGACCATAAGAGATCGATATAAAAAAATGAACTCGACCAAATCTTATACTGCTAGTAGTAATAATACGAAAGAATTCGAATGTCCAATATGTTTAGAACTAATCATTGGATGTGCTATTCTACCCTGTGGTCACTTAGCCTGCGTGTATTGCGTCCATAAAGGCATGGGCGTAGAGTCTTCGAACTGTTTCTCTTGTAGGAAGAAATACAGGGCCTTACCTGCTCTATCATTATCGTTATCGCTCTTGATCTTGGTTCACTTCAGAGAACAATTTGAAGAACGCATAGAACGAGAAAACAAAGCATCATTATCATTAGTAGAACAACAAGCAGATAAAGAATCATTATATCGAGACGATGAGTACGAAAAGTTCTTAAAACCATTCATCGATTTTCTATACAAAGAACTCAAAATGTTGGAACAGAAAACGATTACGACGACGACGACGACGACGGATTATTTAGTTAAGTGCACAAAGTGTGAAAAACTTTTGATTGAACCGGTAGCACCTTCGTGTGGACATCTGTATTGTACGAGTTGTGCGAAAAATGTTAAGCGATGCATCGCTCGCGGATGTTACGGAGGTGGCGTTGAGAAAGAAAATCTCGGTGTCGTCATCGCGTTGAAGAACTTAATAGGACAGCTATATCCACTCGAGATTGAGGAACGAATTAGAGCAGAAAGAGAAATAACAAATGCTGAAACGAATAATATAATGAAACAAGAAGAAGTAGATGAAGAAGAAGAAGAAGCTAAGACGGAGGCAGTTGACGCCGCTGGAGGAGAAAAGCAGAATATTCATTTCGGCATAGGCTGTGATTTATGCGGAGCGTATCCAATCATCGGGGAACGCTATCAATGCTTAGATTGCAAAGAAGATATTGATTGTCCTTTAGGCTTTGATTTGTGCGGGCAGTGCAAAGAATTTGATGACGACAATCAACAAGAAACGGCGGCCGATGGAGCCTTCCGGTTTCTCCAAAAGCATACGAAAGAGCATCGATTGATTAAATTCCCTTTCCAAGAATCAATTTTGCATCGTTTGAAGGCTGCGAATCCTCAAATGAGCATCGAACAAATCCTTAGAATCATAAGCATCGGAAACGAAGAACAACGTATGGAAGAGGAGGAGGACGAGCACGACGAAGAAAATGTAGAACGAGAAGAAGAAGAAGAAGAAGAAGAAGAAGAAGAAGAAGAAACACATTAAAACACATTAAAATACATGTAAGCCTAAATGCTTAACCCCACTTGTAATAATAATAATAATAATAGTAATACGTAGAATTTTAGAATTTTAGCGCGTTGCAGAAACGCTCTGTACTACATGATCATATACAACATTCTATCATATTCCACAAAGGTTTTTGGTACCTCAAAATTTGTCTCGCCGGATGCATTCTTGCTAAAGCTTCCTTCGATGTCTCTTCTGCTTCAACGACGAATCCTATTTTTTCGTAAAGCCGTTTTGCGGTGACATTTTCGGCGACTACGTGCACGTATATTTCCGCAATCTCCTCTTTTCGTGCATCTTCTATCACGCGCTCGATTAGTTTTCTAGCTATTCCTAATTTTCTACGCGATTCTAAAACGCATACGTTACTCAAATAACACCTCTTTTTTGAACGCAAGTTCTCATGCACTGGATATCGTCCAACTAACTCCTCCGCCGGTAAATTAATTCCCACATTAATATCTAAAGTTCCGCAAACGATCTGATTCGTCCCAGGGATTACAATCGATGGGTCTTCAGGAGCTCTTTCATCTAATGATAGATCTCTATCTTCGATTGCGACGTAGCAATACACAGTCGTGTTCTTATAAGAAACATCCTCTCCTTTTAGCTTTAACTGAATGGTATCGAACTCGCTATCGATTTTGGTCATTCTATGTGCTCTGATTGAATATTCGGAACGATCTTTAGGGTATTGATAAAAGCACAATGCTCTCACACATGCTGCTCCACGAATTTCTGCATCCGCAGTTGCTCGTTTGATCTCTTGATTTCGTTGTTTATTATCATTATTGTTATTGTTATTATTGTTATTTTCAGTATTCTTCATCCTCGTCATCATTCTCGTCATCATCATCGTCGTCCTCGTTTTCTTCCCAGCAAATCGTCGTTGAGGAAAATGTGTATTATTTAAACGCCGACCATTACTGCGTAGTAATGGTCGTGTTGTTGCCATTATTATTTTATTATCGACGATGAAACGCGCGTATATAATAGAATGGAAACTTTCATGAATGAGCAGAGTCGACTCTCTCGACTGTTGCTCTGTCGCTCTATCTGATCGTTGGAAAGACGAAAGAGGATGCCGTGAAAGGAGAGCATCAGCACTTCAGCAGCTAGCTTTCAGCAGCATCAAAAATTGGGCAAAAAGAAAGAAAAAAATCTGCCTCGTCACAGTATAAAAATAATATCTTTTATACTGTTGCCGCGCGAGCGAGCGAGCAGAGAGCGACGACGAAAATAACTAATAATGAGTACTCCACCAAAGCGTGCTTACGTGAGCGAACAAAGCGATGCTGGAATAGAGGAAGTTCAAAAGTTAGTATCGAAAATGAACTTTGTCAGTGATAGGAATACGACGGCGACGACTTCGTCGTCCAAGAAACAGCAAAATATCGATGAAGTAGTATTAATATCAACGACGAATGAAACCAGAGCGAGATTAGAACAATTAATAAAAGATATTGAATCTCTTAATAGTAACAAAGATACTAGCAAAGAAGAAGAAGAAGAAGAAGAAGAAGAGGATTTCGTAGGAATAGTTCGCTCAATTTCTTCCTCATTTCTTCAATTTTCAATTGTCGAACTGCCGAAGTGGTCTACTCTTTGCGCTCGAGCTATTAAAATTTTATTGAAAAGGACAGACTTCAATAACGATGATAATAATAGTAATAACGAAACGACCAGGGCCACGACGACGACGACGACAATAGATATAGAACAAATGAGAGAAAAACATAGAAGGAATCGGCGAGCTTTACTTACGCTTCTGCTCTCGTTTACGCGAATAACGAGCTTATATAAAAAAATCAAAGACGAAGTTAAAGTCGATGGCGGTAGAAGTGGTCTCATCTCACGGCAATCATCACTATCACAATCCTCGTTTTCAGTTGGTGGCGCTGGTGGTGTTAGAAAGAAAGATATCGTCGGTACTGATGATCCATCTACACAAAAACTCACCATCGAATGTCTAAAGACTTGCGAGAAGTGCGAAACAATTCTTGAAGGCGTGAAAATGATCCAATCGTGCATCGCGCTTGCTTTGATATTGACTTCGCCACAATTAAACATAGGAGCAGGAAATTATAATAATAATTACGACAATAATAACATGGATAGTTTACATAGTAATAATAGCGACGGCACCAGTAGGAAATCACCTACAACAAGAAGCTTTTCACAAAGCGCGCATCAATTCTCCCATTCGCGTGGCGAAAGTAGTTCTGGAAGCGAATACGAAGATATGGAAAAAATTTCTTCAATTAGTGGTTCTTCACGCGAGAACTCTGCATCACCGTCGCTGAGAATTGCTACGAATAGCAGTAGCCGCGGTACGATGATGAGTGGATATACACACGGTTCATCTCCGCCCGATACGCCAACAGCGTCATCGCGTTCGTTACTAGGTTCTTCTCCGTTGGGTCATTCTCAAGGTTCAAGAATTACGAATGAAAATTCTAGGTTTGCACATAATATTAATGCAATTTCCTCGAGTGCAGATGACGCTGATATAAATACATTTGGTCATAGATCACGAGCGGTAATAGCAGCTGGCGATGGACGTGTCGGACGACCCGGTGGTGTCGTCAGAAATCCTTCACGAATATTTTACAGAGCGGATTTGGATCGTGATGATGATAGCGAAGATGATTACGATATTGAAGCTGCCGCTGCTTTGAAGAAGGCTAAACAACAAAGCAGTCGCCCAAAGACGACATCTGTCTGCAGAATATGCGAAAAGACCGTGCAATTGACAGAACTCGTTGCACATTCAGCTTGTTGTGCAACTAGTCCGTCAAGCTCGCCTAGAACGCACAAGCAGCAACTTTATCAGCATGGAAGACCTCGTTCGATGTCTCCGGTTGATTATTTGCATACTTCCTCTCTATCTTCATCGTTTGACGAAAGAATGCGAGTGAGTGAGCTAAGCAGGTCACTCAGCACGGAGAAAGATGACGTTTCAAACTTTGACGGCCGCAATTATAAAGGCGGTGATATAAACATCAATGATAATAATAATAATAATAATAATAATAATAATAATAATAATAAAGCCGCGCATCCACGAGTATCCGTTGAAGATTTCGAGGTTATAAAACTTATATCCTCAGGCGCGCATGGTCGAGTATTTCTCGCAAAAAAGAGAGCAACGGGTGATATATATGCAATAAAGGCAATAAAGAAGAGAGACCTGGTGTTCAGAAATACAATCTCACGCTTGAAAGAAGAACGAGATGCATTGGTATTAGCCGCAAATCCTTTTGTTATAAAGCTTTTCTATGCTTTTTCATCAGCTCGGCACGTGTACTTTGTGACTGAATATGCAAACGGCGGTGATTTGTATAGTCTTTTGAAACAGTTTGGTTATTTGGAAGAAGACATGGCACGAAAGTATGCCAGCGAAATTGTCCTTGCGTTAGAATACGTGCATTCAGTAGGTGTAATTCACAGAGATTTGAAACCAGAAAATCTATTAATCTCTTCTGATGGCCATTTAAAATTAGCTGATTTCGGTCTTAGTTCTGTTGGTGCGTCTAGATGTGATATCGTCGTCCAACATTCAACAAGCGAAAATATAATGCGCAACAACAATAGCAATAATGATAATAGCAGGTCAAACTCTCCCAGAAGTGCTAGCCTTGAAGCGACGACGATTGAGAGCAGGAAAATGGCTGTAGGAACACCGGATTATCTCTCACCAGAAGTTCTGCTCTGCGATACCGATGAAATCTCTGAATCAGTTGATTTTTGGTCGTTGGGAATAATCATTTACGAAATGCTTTGTGGTGTACCTCCCTTCCACGCTGATACAGCGGCAGATATATTTGATAACATTCTAGCTGGATATGAGGCGCATAACGTAAGATATACGTACCCAACGGAAGTATCCAAAGAAGCTAAGGAGATTGTGCAGCAGCTATTACACTCTGAGCCGGATGTGCGCCTCGGGTCAAACCTCCTAGGTGGTGTTAACAGTGTTAAAACACACGCTTGGTTTCAAGAAGTCGACTGGTATAACGGTCAAACAGAAGCAAATTTCGTGCCAAATGTTTTGAGCATTCGAGATACGAGCTATTTCATTAAACGCTCTGCGCAAGAAGATTCATCCGCAAGCCCCAGGCAATGTCATGCAGAATCCTTAACAAGCTCTGCAAGTGCAGAAGTAGTAGGAAAAAGTATAAACCTCGCGCTTGAGCACGGTATCGACACCTCCAAAGCTCACATTCCGAAAGGGGAGAGAGTATCTGCGATATTTTCAACGTATGAAAGCGGAGAAGAAGATGACGTCGTCGTGGACGACTTAAGAAACGAAGAGCACTTCGAGGATTTTAACTTTATCAATTACGCAGAACTTGCAAGAATGAATCTCCTGAACGAAGGAAGTCAGCAATAGTCGACCGACCACTTAGTTATGATGAATAGATTGTTAATCCATTTGAAACGAACTATATGTATATTATTGCACTAAACTATCTATTTATATATCTATCTATATATAAATATTCCTGTCAGTAATATTAAAGGATATCGCGCATTACTGCTTCAGCGAATAATTGAGCGATTTCGCTCGAAGTTTTGTTTTTCAAGTTTGACGACATTTTTAAAAAATCACGTTTGAACCGTCTCAACTCAACGAGCGTCGGCTGACGAGCACATCGAACTGGCTTAAGTACATATTTACCTCCTTCTCTTTCATCCTGAGGAATATCATCAAATGTGTACGTCGTAGGGGTTGACGAGTCGAGGGGATTTGCCACGTTATACTTTGCGATTGAATCAATCACACTCTGTATGGCTCTATCTATTGTATACCTAAAGTTTGTGTCGCTCAGTCTCGTAGTTGCAGTTGCAAACGTTGGACGCAAACCTTTCCGTGATGATCCATCTATGGCTAAATTTCGTGCAAAAGATTCTTCTAAACTCGTCAATTCATCATTTTTACCGTTACCGTTCTCCTCGGTTGACGTACTATTTAATTCAGAATCATCCAAAGCGAATGCGTTGATAATTCCATCACCTACGACTAATTGAGCTATAGCTTCGAAAATCTTTTCGCCATCAATAAATGTGGAGCAAACATCTTCGTTAGTTTCATCATTTTTATTATTATTCAAGCGAGTCTTCAATGTAAACATCGGCTGATGCCACCGGTCTCTTGCGTCTGGAATCTCATACCTATTACATAAATCTTCGAAAATAGGAGCATTATACGCAGCTCCTGAGGATGACGACGACGCAGTTTTTTCATCATCGACTTTGCTGTTCAATAAATCTGATTCATTTCGTGATGATGCTAGTTCTCTTTCGTCTGCGCAGAACACTGTGATACACCTGCACGCGTTTTCCCTCGCAATGCACCATAATTGATATCGAAACCCTTTCACTAAGTTCATGGAGTCCAAAATAATAGGAGGCCCTTGCGGTCTTAAGTACCTCTCTACAGTAGATTGTAAAGTCTGCCTAGTAATCTTTTCCATGCGCGCATCTTTGTACGCATTGTTTCGTTTAAGACTTAACGAAGGTTCATCTATGAGAACGACTGTTTGTGTTTGTGTTGATGTTAATGTCGATGTTGTTGATGTTGTTGCGCATTCTACAACGACATCATCGTGAACAACTGCGGTACTTCTAACAATTTTCGCCTCAACTCTGCGCTTGATTTCTTTCGCGACTGCGCTCTTTCTCGATTTAGGTAAACCAGTTAAAATGATTAAACATGATGATGATGATGATGATGATGATTTCGGTTCCAATTTCTTATTATTCGAATTTTTATTAGATTGTTTAGAAGAAGAAGAAGAAGAAGAAGAAGACATTAATATTGGTTGTAATTTGTAATTTTGTAAAGTATGTCAATTGTTAATACAAGTAGGTGTTTGAAAGAAATGAATTTACCTATACTACCAACACTACCGACTGACCGACAGACCGACTACCGTGTACTGTTTTTAAGTTCATAAGTTGTGGTGTATAAAAAAAAGACTGTTATGTATGATGAATTTCATCCATCGGTTTGTTCCGATTATGACCGGTGCATGTGTATCTATTATGATAATACAGTTGTATATATGTAGTGCTACGTCGTTTGAATGTTTTATATATCTTTCAAATCTCTCGGTTTCGTTCGTGTCTTCGTGAAGTTCGTCGTCATCTGGATCTATCATAAATGCCTTCATTCTTATCTCTAAAGGAATAGATGGTCTTCTTCCCATGAAGCGAAGGCGTTTTTTAAAGAATGCTGAACCCTTTTATTCTCTCCCTTTCTTGCTTTCTTTCTCTATGTGCTATAACATGTTTATTATGTTTTCCGATTATCCAACGGAACGGTTTTCTGGGCGCACGTAATCTAATCCCAAAACATAGAACACATCTTGTTCGGTCTGAGTAAACACTCGTCTTGATTTAAGGCGGTCCATGTAAAGCCCTTTGTCGTCCAAGTGCCAACCAAGATTATTCACGTACATTCGCATTGAACGATTGAATCGTCCACTTCCAGTAAAATAGAGCAACGCAGTAGCAAACTGTTGCGGTTCGTATACTTTGATATCTATTCTGCGATGCTTCGCGTTGACCTTGTTAGGTAGTTTCCCAATGCCCATGAAATTGTCCTGTCCGAAATTACCAGCCGTTAAACGGGCGATGATTAAACCTCTGTGATCTACATGATCGATGATGTTCTGTAAAACTCCTTCTTTCGATTGGTTCTCTTTCAAGCATACCAGTATGTCAACATCACCACAGGTAGCATTCCCGCGTCTATAGCTTCCAGCGATTTCGACTTGCACGTTTTTTACAATTTCATCGATGCTTTCGCGAACAAAAGCTCCAATTTCCTCCACTTCTTCACGAGGGATTCTTTCTTCTAAATCTTCAAGAAATAGAAGGCTTATGCGCATGGAATCAGTCAAAATAGGATTTTTTTTTTCGGAATCTTCGTCAGCGACAAGTTTACGCAAATCAGCGATTGACGTCAGATTATGTTTCTTGTAGAAACTGAGTGCGGTTTGTGTGCCAATTCCGTGTACGCGAGACATGTCTTTCACAGCCTTAGCGAGAGGATTGTTCAATAACGCGTCGTATTCAGGAAGTTTACCGTATGCCACAACGTGCTTAACTTTTTCGATCAAACTCGGTCCCAATCCTACCCGATTCGAAAGTTGATAAGTCTTGATGAATTGGTCGACATTATTCACGGTTAACTCGCACTGCGATTGTTCAAGTATTTGTGCGCATCTAATATACGCAGTTCCTTTTCCTCTCATTTGATGATTATTTGGGTTGAGATCAGAAAGCAGATTTCCGTAGCCTTCAAACAATTTGGCAATTGCTTCGTTATTCTTTATGTTATCTCTTCGTAGAGCAGGTTGGCACATAAATTTGTAACGAATGCTTTGCATGTACGCTAAGTTTATCTCGAACTTTCTCTTTATATCTTCCTCCCAAAATTTTTGTTGTTCCAAGTTCTGTTCGTTTAAATCGACGAGCGCTTTCAAGGCGCCGTTGCGATGAGCTTCCACGGCAGCCTCAATCGAATATCCGTAACTCGCTAAAGCCATGGCTGCTTGATCCTGCGTAATTTTAGCAATATCAACGAGCCTATATATGGCTTCGTTCTGCTTTTCGATCTCGATCATTTTTTGCGCAAATGCTTCCTCTGATGTTTGTTTTTTTTCTTTCAGACTTTTTGGCTCTTTTCTTGCTACCGCCGAGGCGACTGCCTTTATTTTTGGCGCGACGAACAGCCACTTCTCTTGCATAGGAATAATCTTTTTTGCTTTCAAACATTCAATAATGTAATCGGGAGAAACGAACTTTGTAATGCATTCACTTCGAGCATTGTTTGCGTATTTTTTATATCCATCTTCATTACACACGACGTGAGAGACTCCTGTTTCGTTTTGTTTGTTCTTCTTTTGTTCCTTCTTCATCTTTTTCTTCTCTTGTCTCGAAATCGTCTTACTAATGTCTTTGTCGTCGTCGTCCTTTTCGTCTTTGAGCAAAGTCAACCAGTTGCCATCGGGTTTTGTTTCTTTCTTCTTACCATCGTCGATTAAATATCCAATCAATAGCGAGTCCGAATTCATCAACTTCTGCTCTAATTTTGGGACGACTGCTCCTCCCAAATTAAGCGGTATGTTCTTAGAAAAGGTATTAATCTTGAATGATCCTATACTCTCGTCTAAGTAAGCAATAAATGGAACATCGTCGTCGTCATCCTCATCGTCGTCATCTTTTTTGCCACCTGAATCGTTCTCTTTTTCAATCTTCGTGACTAACAAAGAAGCTTTCCTTTTTTTCAACTTTCCATCACTATCGTTCCTTTTACGAATCGCTTGAAAGATCGATCGATAAGGCTCTTGGCCTTGATCGTTGCTATTTTGCGAGACGTCTAAAACGTTAAAAACATTATTCGCGTTTGCTTGAACTTCTGAAGTTCGCATAGATTCTGTCGCTTTTCCTAAATTATGCTTCTCCGTCGTCGCGTCATAGCTCTGGCTAAAAATCGCATTATTGTTATTATTATTGCTATTATGCTTCGTCGTTTGCGTTTGAGTTCCGTCCATTGCAAACCACTTTTGATTTGGAAGTCGCACGTTCATGTCTTCATTCGCATTGCCGCCTTCACGATAAATTTTTCTCTCTTTCGTCTTTCTAAGTGCTTTTCCCTCTGCTAATCGGTCGATCGCTTTCAGCGCCTTCGAGCCTTCGCCTTTATTCTGCTCCTGCTCATCTTCAAAGTCGGTGATTTTCATTTTTAGCTATCACTATGGTTACCTTCTTCTTCTTCTTCTTCTTCCTCTGAACCTTCTCTGCTTATTATCGTTCTCGCACTTGCTGTCGTCGTCGTTGTTGTTGTAGTTGTATCGTTCGCACTTTGTATGTTATTAGCAGTACTCTGTTGTCTTTGTCTTTGTTGTTGT
>Ga0115004_10001589_pt1 | contig 18622 bp, 19 predicted proteins | sample ArcticOcean_MG_C_10_FD_88737 | JGI IMG/M metagenome (GOLD analysis project Ga0115004, IMG submission 88737) | Marine microbial communities from western Arctic Ocean - ArcticOcean_MG_CB11_90 | ecosystem: Environmental > Aquatic > Marine > Oceanic | place: Arctic Ocean: Canada Basin | collected...
AACAGTAGAAATTGTTATAAGAACTTGAGAGCTCCCCAGACCAAAAAGAATATTCCGCATCGAATTTAATTTGGGTAAGCTAAATTCAAGGCCTATTGTAAACATTAAAAAAACAATACCGAATTCTACAAAATGTCTGCTTGATTCAGAGTCTGGCAAAATACCAAATGCATGAGGACCTAATACTAAACCAACAACAAAATAAGCAATCATAGGTGGTAATCTTAAGTAGCTAAATAGAGCTACCAACAAGACAGAGCTTACTAATAACAAAATAATTAATTGAATTGATTCGAACATAATTTTTAAATGACTTTCATAAATACTTTATTCTACTATCAAACCCTTTTATACTTATGAATAACTATAAAAAATGATTAATAATTAAACTATGGTAAATAACCCAAAAGAAATAATAAAAACTGCAAAGGAAGTTCTTGAAATTGAAGCTCAGGAGATCCTTAATGCGAGTAAAAATATTTCTACTAGCTTTGTTAATGCAGTCAATCTAATCATTAATTGTTCAGGACGAATTGTATTAAGTGGAATGGGAAAATCGGGGCATATTGCAAGAAAAATAGCCTCAACACTTGCCAGTACTGGTACACCAGCTTTTTTCATGCATCCGGGAGAAGCAAGTCATGGTGATCTTGGGATGATCACAAAAGACGATATAGTCATTTTTTTTTCAAACTCAGGACAAAGCCCAGAAATTAGTTCAATTATTCCAAATATCAAGAGAATTGGTGCAAAAATTATTTCTATTTGTAGTAATTCAACTTCAGACTTGGCTGTACAAAGTGATATTCATATCTCCTCTGACGTCCAACAAGAAGCCTGCACTCTAGGTTTGGCCCCAACTGCGAGCTCAACTGTATCTCTAGCACTTGGTGATGCATTAGCCATTTGTACACTAACATTAAGGGGGTTTACAGCAGATGATTTTGCAGAATCACATCCGGGAGGATCTCTAGGGAAAAATCTTTTAACAAAGATTAAGGATATTATGAGAATAAATAATTTAATCCCTAAGGTTACTCCCCATTCATCTCTTAAAGAAGCCATCATAATCATAACTGAAAAAAAAGTTGGGTTTACTGCAGTCATTAATGAAAAAAACAATCCGATAGGTATTTTGACCGATGGTGATCTAAGGCGAGCATTAATAGCAAATAAAACAATAGATAGCAATGTTAATGATTGCATGACAACAAATCCTATTGTCTTAAAATCATCTCAATTAGCAATTGATGCCGTAAATATAATGGAAAAATCCAAGGTTAATAGTTTTTTGGTTGTTAATGAAGAAAATGAATTAGTTGGTATTGTTAATCTCCAGGATCTACTCAAAGGTAAAGTAATTTAATTAAAGACATGGAAAATAAACTATCATCCATTCTTGTTATTCTTCTTATAGCTTTGATTGCTTTAACCTCGTACTGGTTGAAATTAGAAGTTATTAAAGAGCTTTATTCAGAAAAAACTCTTTTAGCAAGTGGCCCCGACTTTTATTTAGATGAGTTTTCAGCTCAACAAACAACAGAAAATGGTGATACTAAATTTATTTTAGCTGGAAAGAAAATGACTAACTATGAGCATCTTAATAAAACCCTGCTTATAGATCCGAAGTTTACTAAATATGAAGGTGGCAATCCTTATTCATCGATATCAGGGAATAATGGAGAAATTACAAGCTTAGGCGATGAGATTATTGTAAGAAAAAATGTAGTCCTCATGCGGTTAGCTACACCCAAAAAAAAAGCGATGAAACTTTTCACAGACTCTCTTAATATCCTGCCAAATTCTGATGTAATCTTTACAAGGTCGGCAGTAAAAATTATTCAAGAACCTAATATTGAAATAAATGGAGTTGGTATGAAGTATGATAGAAAAGAAAATACTTTTAAACTTTTAAGTAACGTAAAAGTTCATTATGAAAAAATTATTAAATAAAAATTATGTTTTAGATGATTAATTATAAAAAAAGATTCTTAGTGTGTTGTCTATTATGTCTATCTCCAATTGTTCTAGCAGAACAGGCAGATAGAGATATGCCGATTGAGATTGAATCAGACTCTATGATAGTTGATGACAATCGAAGTATTAGCGTTTATAAAGGTGACGTTATTTTGACTCAAGGCACAATGATAATTAGAGCAGATGAATTAACTGTGCGAGAAGACAAACAAGGATTTCAGCATAGTATTTCTAAAGGTAATCCAACATCCTTCAAACAAAAGCGAGATGGAATGGACTCTTATGTTGAAGGCAAGGCCTCTCGAATAGAATATGATGGGCACATGGATAAAGTTCATCTTTACGACAAAGCCTCAGTAAAAAGAGGGGATGATACTGTTTTTGGAGACTACATTATTTATGATGCTAACGCTGAAATTGCGCAAGCAATGTCAGGAAGTACAAAAGATAATTCTGGGAAGAATTCAAAGAAAACTCGAACAAGAGTGATTATTGCTCCAAAGAAGTCGAGGTAGTCCATGGCTGAGTTAATCATTAAGAATTTAAGGAAAAGCTTCAATAAAAAAGTAGTTGTTAAAGATATTTCTCTTAATGTGAAAAGTGGCCAAGTTGTTGGGCTTCTTGGTCCAAACGGAGCAGGAAAAACAACTTCTTTTTATATGATTGTAGGCTTAATTGCATCAGAGAATGGCACTATTAAAATTGATCAAAAAGAATTAACTAAAATGCCTATTCATAATCGCTCTAAAATTGGTATCTCATACCTTCCACAAGAGCCTTCTATTTTCAGAAAAATGACTGTAAAAGAAAATATCCTAGCAGTATTAGAACTTAGAAAATATTCTAAAATGAAAATAGAGGAGAAATTACAAGATCTATTAAAAAGCTTAAGTATTGAGCATATAAAAGATAGTCCAGCAATTAGTCTTTCGGGAGGGGAGCGAAGAAGGGTTGAGATAGCACGATGTCTCGCAATAGACCCTAAATTTATTCTTCTAGATGAGCCATTCGCAGGCATTGATCCAATTGCAGTACTTGATATTCAGAAGATTATCACCCAATTAACCTTATTAGGTATTGGTGTGCTAATTACTGATCATAATGTAAGAGAAACATTAGGTATCTGTGATCGAGCCTACATTGTTAATCAAGGCGAAGTATTAGCCTCCGGCACCCCTTCTGAAATGGTTGCTAATGAAGCGGTCAAGAATATTTATCTTGGTAAAAACTTTGTTCTCTAAATGAAGTTAAGTTATAACCTAAAATTATCGCAGTCCCTTAAACTAACCCCCCTTCTTCAACAATCGTTAAGGTTTCTTCATGCATCACAAGCTGAACTAGAACAGTTACTCGAAGAATACTTAAATGACAATATCTTTCTTGAGCGAGAAGAAGATCATAGCTATATAAAGCCATCAGCTACCAACAATCAATCAATCAACAATACAAAAATTTCAAATGGCGACTACTATAATATTTTCGAAAATCAAGCCAAAAATGAAACCTTAAGAGAGTATTTAATTGAAAATTTAAGTATTTTTTCCTATCCTGAAAGGCAACAACTAATTATTTCCTTCATAATAGATGCAATTAATGATGAAGGTTATTTAGTAGAGACTTATGAATCCCTTATTAATAATATTGATCAGGATCCAAAGGTTGAGATTAATGAATTAGCAATATTAATAAAACTTATTCAAAATTCTTCATTCCCAGGTATTGGTGCAAGAGATTTATCCGAATGCTTATATTCTCAACTAAATATCATTGAAAATAAAAATGAAATTGTTAAAATATCTAAATCTATCGTGATAAATCATTTAAATCTTCTGGCCAATAAAAACTTTGATGGTTTGATAAAAAAACTTAACTGCTCTCGAGGTGACTTAGATAAAGCAGTTGAAATTATTAGAGCACTAAATCCCAAGCCAGGACTTGCCTTCAAAAAAATTAATCAAAATGATTTCATAAGGCCAGATATTACTGTAGTAAATGAAAATGGAAGTTGGGAAGTTTATGTTAATGAAGACGAATTACTAAAATTAAGTATAAATAATGAACATGAAAAATCTCTTAAAGATATACAAGACGATGTGACAGGAGATTTAAAGGAAAAACTTCAGGAAGCTAAGTGGCTAATAAAGAATTTACAACAGCGCTCAATAACTATCTTAAGAGTTTCTCGATCTATTATGAGACATCAAAAAGATTTTCTGCAAAAGGGAGAGTTATATTTACGGCCATTAATATTAAAAGAAATAGCCGAGGAATTAAACCTTCATGAGTCTACAATCTCAAGAGCATCATCTAATAAGTTCATTCTCACCCCTTATGGAATTTATGAACTTAAACATTTTTTTGGGGCCAAAATTCTTCCAGGTCTAGGAAAAAAATTATCCTCAAAAGCAATTATAGGGAGAATAAAAGTTATTATTAACGATGAAAACTCCCTAAAGCCCCTTTCTGACGAAAAAATAGTTTTGATGCTTAAGGATCAGGGGATTAAAATAGCAAGAAGAACTATGGCTAAATATAGAGAAAAATTAAAAATTTTACCGTCTAACCAAAGAAAGAAATAAATATATAAAGGGACCCAGATGAATTTAATAATTAAAGCACATAATTTTGAAATTACCCCTTCTATTGATGGGCATGTCAGAAATAAATTTAAAAGAATTACTAATCACTTTAATCATTTAATTGATGCAAAATTTACTCTTAGTTTAGAGAGGCTAGATCATATAGCCCAAGTAACAATTCATCTCCTAAAAGCAGAGATGCACGCTGAATCTTCAGATGAGAATATGTATCATGCAATTGAAATGGTAATTCAGAAATTAGATCGGCAAGTAGTAAAGTATAAAGAAAAAAACTCAGACCATCATCAGGCAGATGGCTCAATTAAAAATAATTCGGAATAAAGAACATTTGAAGATGATTGGCATACTCTTAGTTACTCATGGTCAAATAGGAAAATCTCTTATCGATTGTGCATCACATATACTTGGAAAATCTATCAACCTACTTGAATGTGTGCCAGTAGATCCTAGAAGTGATTTACAGGAATGCCAAAAATTCATCGCAAATGAAATAAAGAATCTAAATGTAGGGTCTGGAGTTCTAATAATGACGGATATCTATGGGGCGACTCCTTCAAATATAGTGAAAAAATATACTGCTCAGGATAATATTGGAGTGATTACAGGTCTTAATTTACCGATGCTAATACAGGCAATCACAAATAGAGATGGGACTCTTTCTGAGACAGAAAAAGTATGTATGCAAGCTGCGGAAGATGGCATAATAAAAATGAATAGCAAATGATTCAAAAAAAAGTAAAAATTATTAATAAGTTAGGTTTACATGCTAGAGCCTCCAGTAAACTTACCCAGCTCGCATCACTTTTTAGCTCTGAAATATATATAATTAAAAAAAACAAAAAAGTAAACGCAAAAAATATTATGGATATTTTAATGCTCGCTGCCAGCATGGGTTCAGAAGTTGAAATCCAAGTAAATGGTTCAGATGAAAAGGAAGCAATTAAACAAATTGAGAAACTTATCAAAAATTATTTTGATGAAGGTGAATAATGGTATCGTTTAATATACACGGTGTTCCAGTATCAAATGGAATTGCCATCGGCAAATCCCAATTAATATCTAATGCATTACTCGAAGTTGTACGTTATGACATTAAAAATATAAAAATTGATTTTGAAATTAACAGATTCAAGAAAGCATTATCAATAGTAAAGAATGAATTAACCAGTATTAAAAAAAAACTTTTACTCGAATCAAATTCACAATTTTCTCCATTTATTGACACTCATTTAATGTTACTGAGTGATAAAAATATATCAGAGGAACCAATTCAAACAATTAAGAGCGATAAATGTAATGCTGAATGGGCAATTAAGATTCAACTTGATCTAATTATTGAGAAATTTAACCAAATAAAAGATCCTTATATTAGAGAGCGAAAGCATGATGTAGTTCAGGTAGCCGAAAGAGTTATAAAGGTACTTTTAGGACATCAAAAGCAAAAAATAAAGTTTAAAAATGAAAGTTCGGTTATTTTGGTAGCTCAAGATATTTCTCCGGCAGATACACTTCAGTTCAAAAATCATAAATATGGAGCGTTCATTACAGAAATGGGGGGGGCTAATTCTCATACGGCAATTTTGGCCAGGAGTTTAAATATCCCATCCATTGTTGCTGTAAGAAATGCAAAGAAATTAATAAAAAATAATGATATATTAATTGTTGATGGCAATCAGGGTATTGTTATCATAAATCCAAGCTCTGCAATTCTTGAAGAGTACCAATACAAAAAGAATCTTTGGGAAATAGAACAAAAAAAACTAATAAAGATTAGAAATGTTAGATGTAAGACTTTAGGCAATGAAACAATATCTCTACTCGCAAATATTGAGGTTCCAGAAGATATTAAATCTGTTAAGGAAAATAATGCAGATGGTATTGGTTTATTTCGAACTGAATTTCTTTTTATGAACAGACCTTCGCCTCCTGATGAAGAAGAGCAATTTAAGATTTATAAAGCCGTGACTAAATCTATGGGAAATCTACCGGTAGTAATAAGAACTTTAGATTCTGGTGCTGATAAAAATACAGCTGTGGATAATAATAGTAAAAATAATTCCGCACTGGGATTACGTGCAATTCGATTATGTTTATCTGAACCACATCTTTTTATAACTCAATTGAAGGCAATTCTCAGAGCCTCGGCGTTTGGTAATATAAGAATTCTTATACCTATGCTTTCATCACTCCAAGAACTAAGACAAACAAAAATGTTAATTGAAAGAGCAAAACAATCTCTTAAAAACTCTAAAGTAAAGTTTAATAATAAAATTAAAGTCGGCGGTATGATTGAAGTTCCAGCAGTTGCTATTAATGCTGATATGTTTGCAAATGAATTAGATTTTTTATCAATTGGAACAAATGACCTTGTGCAATATACACTTGCTATTGATCGAACGGATGATAGTGTTTCTCATTTATATAACTCCCTTCACTCTGCAGTTCTTAGACTGATCGACAACACGATTAAAGCAGGGAAAAAATATAATAAAGAGGTTGCAATATGCGGTGAAATGGCTGGAGATCCTAAACTAACTAAATTACTACTTGGGATGGGATTAACAAACTTTTCAATGCATCCTTCAAGTATGCTGATTGTTAAGAAACAAGTTTTAAGCTCAGATCCAAAAAAAATAAAAGTAAAAGCAAATAAAATACTAAGATCAATTGAGCCTGATAATATTGAAAAGCTAATTCAAGACATTAATAAATAAACATAGGAAAGAATAAGATGAACAAAGTAATTAATAACCCTTTGCTAGAGAGAGATGAACTACCATTATTTTCCCAGATAAAACCCGAACATATTTCACCTGCAATTGAAATAATATTAAAAGAAAATAGAAAGAAAATTTTAGAGATTGAAAAGTCATCAGAGGAGTTATTATGGGGAAATTTCATTGAGCCCTTACAAAAATGTGATGAAAAGTTAAGTAGAGCTTGGTCGCAAGTGAACCATCTTAATGCAGTAGTTAACAGTAAAAATCTTAGAGATGAGTACAATAAAAATTTGTTGAAAATTACAAATTACTATTCAGAAATTTCTCAGAATGAGGTAATTTATGAAAAATTTAAAACCTTAAAAAACTCATCTGTGTATAAATATTTTAATAATGCAAGGAAAAAGATTATTGACGATGAATTATTAGGATTTGAACTGGGAGGGGTGGATCTCCCAAATGATAAGAAAAATGAATTCAAAAAAATTAAGGAAGAACTATCTTCGCTAACCTCTAAATTTGAAGAGAATCTTTTGGATGCAACAAATAATTATAAACTACACATTACTGACCCCAAAAAAATTAAGGGATTACCAGAAGACATTATTTCTATGGTTAAGAATAATGCAGAAAGAGAGAAATTAGATGGTTGGTTATTTACCTTAGACTTTCCATGCTATATACCAACTTTACAATATGCAGATGATAGAGAATTAAGAAAAGAAATGTATCATGCATACGCAACGAAGGCTTCTGATCTAGGTGAGCCTTTGTTAGATAACACAAAGAATATTGATAATATTTTAATCTTCAAATCTAAATTAGCTAAAATGTTGAATTATTCTGATTATGCCTCTATGTCATTAAAAACTAAGATGGCAAAATCTAGCCAAGATGTTACAAAATTTTTATATGATTTAGCAACCAAGGCAAAACCATTCGCAAAAATAGATATGCTAGAACTATCGAAGGAATCATCCAAAGATGGGTTAAGTAATATTGAAGCATGGGATGTAAGTTATTTTTCTGAAAAAATTAAGCAAAAAAAGTTTAATTTTTCTGATCAAGAAATAAAAAATTATTTTCCTAAAGAAAAAGTTCTTAAAGGTCTCTTCAATATTGTCGAGAAACTTTATAATATTTACATCGAACCAAAAAAAACAGACGTTTGGGATAATCATGTTGAATTCTATGAAATTAAGGATAAAAAAAATAATTTATTAGGGCAGTTTTATCTTGATTTATATGCTCGGAGGAATAAGAGAGGCGGTGCTTGGATGGATGAGGCTATTTCAAAGTATAAATTTGTAGATGAATCATCATTGCCCGTAGCTTACCTCACCTGTAATTTTACACCTCCTGCAAATAATGCTTCATCGACATTTACTCATGATGAAGTTATTACTTTATTCCATGAGTTTGGTCATGGGTTGCATCATTTACTTACTGAGATCGAAGAATATAGTATTTCTGGTATTAAAGGAGTTGAATGGGATGCAGTTGAGTTACCAAGCCAGTTTATGGAAAATTTCTGTTGGGAATGGACAGTTATTCAAGATATGTCAGAACATGTCACGACTAAGAAGCCTATGCCAAAGTTACTCTTCGACAAATTATATTTATCTAAAAATTTTCAATCTGGAATGCAGACATTACGTCAGGTAGAGTTTGCATTATTTGATATGATTTTACATAGCACCTATGACTCCTCATTAAATGACGTGCTTGGAACTTTAGATGAAATAAGAAATAAAATTTCAGTCATTAAACCCCCTACATGGAATAGATTTCCCCATAGCTTTTCTCATATATTTGCAGGAGGTTATGCTGCAGGTTACTACAGCTACAAATGGGCAGAGGTACTATCAGCCGATGCTTATAGTCTTTTTGAAGAAAATGGTGTGATCTCTCCCCTTATAGGTAAAACATTTAGGGAGGAGATTCTAGGGCGAGGTGGCTCAAGACCAGCCCTTGAATCATTTATTGCTTTTCGTGGTCGTGAACCAAGAATTGATGCCCTTCTTAAACATTCTGGGTTAAATTAATAAATTGAAAATAGCAACCTGGAACGTAAATTCACTAAATGTAAGGCTTACTCATGTTATTGATTGGATAACAGAACACCAACCAGATATTTTATGCCTACAAGAAACGAAACAAGTTAATGATAAATTTCAACATCGTGCATTTACCGACATTGGTTACCACTCATATCATAATGGCCAAAAGACCTACAATGGGGTAGCGATAATCTCAAAGAGGAAATTAAAAGATATTAATTTTGATCTACCAGATTTTGATGACCCTCAAAAAAGAATTATTTCAGGGACATGGTCCAGCGATTCTAATGAAAAAATTTATATTGTATCTGCGTACATTCCAAATGGGCAATCAGTAGGTTCTGATAAATTCATCTATAAAATGAATTGGCTCAATAAATTTTCTGAATGGGCAAAAGAGCTTACTAAAAAATATGATGGAGTAATTTTAACTGGAGATTTCAATATAGCTCCCGAAGATAAAGACTGTCATGACCCAAATACATGGATTGGTCAGATCCTCGTATCACCAGAAGAAAGAAACTTCTTTAAAAATATTCTTAATATTGGTTTCCATGATTCCTACAGAATTATTAATCCAGAAAAGCAAGAATATTCATGGTGGGATTATCGTATGGCTAGTTTCAGAAGGAACCTAGGAATGAGGATAGACCATATTTTAGTTTCATCAAAAATATTACCAAGTGTCAAACATTCATACATTGATAAGGAACCTAGAAAATTGGATCGCCCATCAGACCATACTCCAGTTATCTCGGAGCTTATATAGTTATTTAATACTAATTTTTAGTTGCTTTAATTTTCTATATAAATGAGTTCGTTCAACTCCTGATTTTTTTGATAAGTCTGAAATTGATATTTTTGATTTTGTATGAAATTCAAAATATCTTCTCTCAAAATTTTCTCTGGCTTCCCTAAGATTTAATTTGTAAAACTCATTATTCCCATTTAGAGATAAATTCTCACTAATTAAATCATTACGGGTAGTATTTTTTGAAAAATTAAGGTCATCTGATGTGATTACTTCTGCGTCGGAATTCTGGATTAGATTTACAATAAATTGATCCAGAACATCAACATTAAGGAAAATAGAGTTAACTCTCATTAAATTTAATGCAGAAGTATCAAAGACTTTATACCCAATACTAACATTTTTAGATAAATAATAATTTAATATCAAATTTGAAAATTCAGAAATTATATCCATATCATTATCAATAGGGATTTTAAATAAATGATCATCAAGTATCCATTCATTATTTACTAACGTTCTTAGTAAATTTATATTTTCATCTACAATAATAACTTTTATTTTCTTAGCTGTTAATGATCTAATTACGGCTCTTAATTCAGATGGGTCATAATCCGATAAATCACTAAGGCTTTTAATTAAAAGGGCTGCTTTTCCTTTTTCATGAATTTTATTTATTAGGTTTGAGTCTAGTTTATTTTTTGAATCATAAATACTGAAATTATTTCCTTGCAAAAATTCAATGCAGAGATTCAAAAAATTACCTTTTTTTCCATCAATAAGAATCAAGCTTTCTTTTTTTAGATCTTTTAATTTTTGCCTTAATATCTTAATGATCGAACTCTCAGAATCCGTAATAAAAGTTACATCTAATTTATTTATATGAATAGATTTTTTTAATGCCAGTGATATTGTTTTTAGTAATTTCTGAAGTGATATTGGCTTTTCGAGGAAATCAAAAGCACCAATTTTTGTTGCTTCTATAGCGGTATCAATAGTTCCATGGCCCGACATCATAATTACTGGGCAATTAATCTCCTTATCTTTTGCCCACTGTTTTAAAAGTGAAATACCATCACATTCTGGCATCCATATGTCTAGAAGAATTAAATCGAAACGAATCTTATTTCTAGCTTCTTTTGCTTTATTAGCATTCTCAACCGTAATTACTTGATATCCTTCATCCTTAAGAATGTCAGATAATGACTCTCTTATATCTTTCTCATCATCAATGATTAATATTTTAGCTTTTGTCATATTATTATTTAGGTAACCTTACTGAAACACTTGTACCTTTCCCCTTATTATTCCTGATATGAATTTGTCCTGAATGCTCTTCTATTATTTTATTTACGATTGCGAGCCCAAGTCCTGTTCCATTTGCTTTTGATGTTACATATGGTTCAAATATTCTTCCCATTAGCTCATCTGAAATTCCCATTCCATTGTCATTTACTATAAACGTAATCCATTTTTTATCATCAATTATATTTATTAATAATTCTGGGTTCTTTTCATTTTCAAGTCCATCTTTTGAATTTTCAATTAAATTAATAATGATTTGACGTATTTTATTCTCGTCGGCCTTAATTGAAATAATTTTATTTGTTACATCAAGTTTAATTTTTATTCTGGTTGCTTGGTATAGCTCAATAATATTTTCAAAAAGTTCAACTAGGTTAAATGCATTTATTTCCTTCTTTGGAGGCCTCGAATATTCTGAGAATTCATTAACCATTGTTTTCAACGCATGAACTTGGTTTACAATTGTTGCCGTTGATTTGTTCAGCATTACTAGGTCTTCTTTGTTTAGTTTATTTTTTAATTTGTGCTCAATCCTCTCAGCAGATAATTGAATTGGGGTTAGTGGGTTTTTTATTTCATGTGCCAATCTTCTTGCAATCTCAGACCATGCTTGATTTCTCTGACCTTTAGTTAGCTCTGTAATATCATCAATGACTAATATATATGAAATATTTTTTTCACTTCTAAGTGGTGTTATTTGAATTCGAATTATCTTTTCAATACTCTTATTACTTGTATTGAATTCAAAACTCCGTTCTTTTAATAATTTTTTTGAAAAAATATTTGTATTAATTTTTTGAATTAGTGGTTCATATTTTCTATTCTTAGTTATTTCGTTTGTAAATTTTTTTTCAGTCATATTTATTTTTTTGAATTCAATTATTTTTGACGCTGTAATATTATGTAGCTTAATCACACCATTCTTATCTATTACAATTACTCCTGAGGATAGGTAGGTTAAAATTGTATCCAAAAAAGCTCTCGCTATTTCTAGCCTCTCTCTACTTCTTTCTGAGCTCTTTGTTGCATCATTTAGCTTCATTGACATACTATTAAAGGACTTAACTAATAGCCCTAATTCATCTCTACTATTCTCTGGTATTTTTTTATTATATTTTCCTTTTGCTATTTGCTTTGTCGCTTCAGCTAATAATGATATTGGTTTTGAAATTCTTCGGCTAATAACAAAAGATGAAGCAACAGCAGATAAAATTGCAAGTAAAAGTACTAATGTTAATGTCATTGTATATATTATTTTTAGGGAGCTACGGCTGTATGCTAGAGTCTGATAATCTTCATAGACTGATTCAACTGATAGTGCTATTTCTGAAATCGCTTCAGGGATAGGCTGTGTTATCTGAATTATTCTACCTGTCTTTAATAATTCCTTGCTGGGAATTTCTACATATCCTTTCAAGAAAATCTTTCCATCTATCTCCTCAATTTTTCCAAAAAAACCCTCTGAGGCTCGCAATAAATCCTCTTGTTTCGGTAGTGCCGGTAGAGGAGTAAGATAATCTCCTGAAACGCTTAGTATTTTTGAGTTAGTATCAAATATAATTGCTTCTTGAATTGAGAATTTTTCTCTTAAGTCATTTAGTATTTCTACGCTTGATGACTCTTCAGCAGCTCCGATAGAATATGCCATACTCTTAGATTTTAATTCAATATCTTTTAATAAAATATCTAGTGTTTTCTGTCCCAGGCTTAACCCCCCCTGGAGGGCTGATTCTACTTTAACATTAAACCATGACTCAATTGATTTAGTTAAAAAACTCACAGACACCATATAAACTATTGTTACTGGAATAATAACAACGGTTGCAAATGACAAAACTAGCCTCATTGTTAATCTACTTCCTACAATTTCTTTTTTAACGTTTTGGAGTAATTTTGCTATCTGAATTGTAATTAGAACAATTAATGCACAAACGAAAACTATATTAAATATCAATAACAGCCTAAATGTATCACTTGATACTAATTCAGAATTTGATAGAGATTTAGCCAATAAAATTAGTAGCGCAATACCAATAAAAGCAACTGTTGTAATTATATATTTCAATTTAATTCACCTATCTTATATTTTCTTATTTCCGAGTCTATGTCCCATGATTTATCATTAAAGTTAATTTGTAATGCTTTTGGTAAAAATTTCTTATCTAATTTAGTTTTTAACTCTAATGTACCTTTCTCTAAGAAACTACTGGGGCCGATATTCCATTTTGCTATATATGATAATTTGTTAAGTGCCTCACCTATCTCATTAAAATAACTCTTTTGACCATTCATGTCACTCACCATATATTTTTGCAGCAGACTTTTATACTTTAATTGAAAGTGAGATTTTTTAGTCAGTCTGAGGTCACTAAACCCATATTTATTCTCTTGTGAAATTGTTGCTGTAACTAAAAAGTAAAACGGGATTCCTTTACTTAGTGCTTTTCTAGCCTCCGAAAGTAATTGTATCGACTGAGAATAACTTAGATAGTAATGGCCTCCTTCAAAATCTAACCTAATATTATTAGTTTCAATTTTTCTATCCACCGAATTAGCATGAATTGAAAATAAAACTAAACATATTAAAATTAATTTATTACTAATTTTTTTTAAGTAGCACATAAAATAATCCATCATGATTTTCTGAGGGAATCAGCTGATTCTTGATATGCTTAATATTATTTGGATATATTAGGTCAATTTCTTTTGCATCCATAAAATCTTGCTTGAATCTTTCAACAACATCTCTATTTTCATTACTAAATATTGAGCATGTCACATAAAGTAATTTTCCTCCTGAGTTCAGTAAGGGCCATGCTGATTTTAATAGCAGGTATTGAATTTCAGAAAATTTCTTCAGGTCATTCATCTGTCTAAGCCATTTTATATCTACGTGTCTTCTAACAATTCCTGATGCAGAACAAGGAACATCTAATAATATTCGATCAAAATGGCCCCCATCCCACCATAAATTCTCATTCGATAATGATCCATGTATTACATTTGCATCCAGATCTAATCTTTTTAGATTCTCAGAGATTTTATCAGCTCTTATTTTATCTATTTCTAGAGCTGTAACATTTACATCCTCAGACTCTAGAATATTGCATGTTTTTCCCCCAGGGGCCGCGCAAGCGTCTAATATTTTTTGACCTTTCTTAATATCTAATAATTCTGTTGCTATCTGTGCCCCATAGTCTTGGACTGAAATATGACCCTCTAAAAATCCTGGAATATCTTTTATATTTAAGGGGTTATTAATGATGAGTCCTGTATTTGATATTACTTGGTGCGCTAAACTATTATTTATTAGAGTCTTACTATACTTTTCAATATCAATCTTTCGTTTGTTTACTCTTAGCGTTAATGGCGGATGTTGATTACCAATTTCTAGGATCTCTTCCCAATCATTTTTAAATTCGCTCTTAACTTTATTTATCCACCAGTTCTGATAGCTATACCTAGCAACTAGCTCTTGGTTTAATAGTTCGTGCAAATTATCCTTACTTCTCAAATAGTTTCTTAATATTGCATTTACAAATTTACTTTTTCTGAAATCAATCTTTTTTGCTGCATCTACTGCTTGGTTTACAATTGTAAAGTTGTTAAATTTTTCTTGAGATAATTGATAAAGTGCAATATGAATTAAACATTCAACCATCCTATTTTCTATCTTATTTTTTACTAATTGACTTATTATAAATCGTGATTTACCAAGGTACCTAACTGCACCGTATGTTAATGCCTTAATTTGTGACTCTTGTATTTCTAGGTTGTCATTTTTATTGCTGCTAAAGACTGCATCAAAACTTTTATCTAGGTTAGCCCCACTAAGTAGTTTTTCTAAGACTTTTGCTGATAACAGTTGTGAGTTCTGCATCAATTAATTTTCTCAATTTTAGTTATTTGATAACCTCTAATGAATGAACTTGCATCCATCCTATTTTTAGCTTCAGGCTGTAGTTCCATTATTTTAATTACTCCATTTTCTAATTTTAGAATCAATTCTTCATTATATGTATATAACTCCCCAATACTCATATGGTTACTAGCATCTTTACTTCTCATTAATACTGCTACTGCTTTCCATATTTTCAAAATTTTATTTCTAAAAATAATTGATGCTCCTGGGTAAGGATTTAATGAATTAATTTTTCTTAGAATTATTTCAGACGAGTGATTCATATTTAATCGTGATTCTGATTTATTTATTTTCTTCGCATATGTAACTAAAGATTCATTTTGTTCGATAACAGGGATATCTTCTTTTTCTTGAATAGAAGAAATTATTTGGCTCATTAATATTGCACCTATATTTGCTAAGCTCTTTGTAACTTCACCAGTTGTCATACCTTTATCTAAATCTATACTTTTACTAGTTAACATGGGGCCTGCATCTAGCTTTTCCACGACCTTCATAATAGTAACTCCTGTAGTCTTGTCTCCAGACTCAATTGCACGATGAATAGGGGCTGCCCCTCTCCATCTAGGAAGTAAAGACGCATGAACGTTATAACACCCCATCGGAAATAAAGCTAAAATCTTCTTTGGTATAATTAATCCGTAAGCAACTACAATCAAAATATCTGCATTACAGGCCTGCAAAGCTTCGTATGTATCATTATCCTTCAATGTTATAGGCTGAAGTGTAGGAATATTTAGACTTAATGCTATTTTTTTTACTGGGCTGTGTGATTGCCTCATGCCCCTTCCTGACTTTTTATCTGGCTGAGTAAGCACATGAGTGACTTTAGAATAGTCAGTATTTAATGCGATTAAAGTCGGAACTGAAAATTCAGGAGTTCCTGCGAATACAATCTTTAGATGATTTTTCATATAATCAGATTAAGAAATTTTTTTTTGTTTAGACTGTTTAATCATTTTGGATTTAATCCTATTTTTCTTTAGTGGTGATAAATATTCTACAAAAACTTTTCCTAGTAAGTGATCGATTTCATGCTGGATACATACTGATAATAAACCATCAGTTTCCAACTCAAATAATTTTCCGCAATCATCTAAGGCTTTAATTTTTATCCATTCTGCGCGCTGAACCTTCTCATAGATTCCTGGCACAGATAAACAACCCTCTTCACAAACTTGCTCACCTCGTTTATCAATAATTTTAGGGTTAACTAACACAAGAAGGGAATCTTTGCTTTCAGAAATATCAATTACTATAATTTGCTCATGCTGGTTGACTTGAGTCGCTGCGAGTCCAATACCAGGTGCCGCATACATAGTTTCCGCCATATCTTTAATTAATTTTTTATGTTGTTCAGTTACCTTTTTTACAGGAGTCGCTAGATTATGAAGTCTGGGGTCTGGGTAATTTAAAATATTTAATATTGTCATTGATTATTTGATAGTTAGCTGATAAATTAATCTTAAGTGAATGCTAATTATATGTTTTTGTTTTAAATATAATTATACTGCGTACTGCACTTTTTTCTCTTTTTTTGGTCCATGATTAGCGCTAAAGTCATTTTAAGTAAAAATATAAGGAGTTTATATGTTTGATTTACTAATTTATATGTTCGAAAACTACCTTAGCACTCAAAATCAATTAGATTTTAATAATATGGCCCAAGAGTTAGAAGCTGCAGGATTTGAAAATGATGAAATTGAAAAAGCATTTGATTGGTTTTCACAATTAAAATTAATGGCAGATAAAATACCTCTTAATTCTGAATTAAAAGCTAATGATAAATTAAGAATATTTACGGGGTCTGAATTAGAAAAAATTGCCTGTGATGGTTTGGGATTTATATTATTTTTGGAGCAAGCAAAAGTTCTTAATTCTATAGAACGAGAGATTATCATTGATCGTGCAATGGCACTAAGTCAAAATATTATTTCAATTGATGAGGTTAGGTGGATTGTTATGATGACTTTATGGAACAACGGCAGAGAGAATGATTATCTATTTGTCGAAGATGCACTTTACCAAACAGCTCAATTAAGCTTGCATTAGCTCTCAAGGTTATTAATTATTTTTGTAATTATGCCAGATTCATTAAGTGTATAAAAATGTATACTAGGTACTCCATACTGAATTAATGTTTCGCATAATTCTGATATCACATCAACACCAAAAGCTCTAAGGGAGACAATATCATCGCCATAACTTTCAAGCTTTAGCCTTAACCATCGTGGTATTTCTGCTCCACAATTAGAAGAAAATCTAGCTAGTTGTTTAATATTATATATAGGCATGATCCCCGGGATAATTGGAATAGTGATACCTCTTAATTGGCATTCCTCAATAAACCTAAAATAAGCATCAACATTAAAAAAGAATTGAGTGATTGCACTATTTGAACCAGCCAATACTTTCCTTTCAAAGTTATCTATATCATCAGTTGATGATGATGCCTCTGGATGGCATTCAGGGTAAGCGGCAACATGAATATTAAAATAGTTAGATGTCTCTGACCGAATGAATGAAACCAATTCGTTCGCATGTTTAAACTCGCCATTACTTACAACGCCGGATGGGTTGTCTCCTCTTAGCACCACTAGATCTTTTATGGAATTACCTTTATAGCGCATCAATAGTTCATGTATCTCATCTCTTGTTGATGAAATACATGAAATATGAGGTACAGCGATAGACCCAAGATCTTTAATTCTTAGAACTGTTTCTAGAGTCCTATCTTTAGTTGAACCGCCCGCACCAAATGTAACTGAAAAAAACTCAGGGTTAAATTTCATTAAAGCTTGAGTTGTCAGCTGTAGCTTTGCAATCCCCTCCTCAGTACTTGGAGGGAAGAACTCAAAACTATAAATGGTTGTTGGTTCCATCGATAAATTTAATATCGATATTGCTCAGGCTTAAATGGGCCTGACTTCTCAACTCCAATATAGCTAGCCTGTTCATCTGTTAATTCAGATAATTGAGCATTTAAACTCTCTAATTGCAGTCGTGCTACTTTTTCATCCAAATGTTTAGGTAACGTATGAACACCCAATGGATAATTTTTTAGATTAGAGAATAACTCTATTTGAGCTATTGTTTGATTCGCAAAAGAAGATCCCATTACATAACTTGGGTGACCTGTTCCGCAACCTAAATTAACTAATCTACCCTTTGCTAACAATATAATTCTTTTTCCATCTGGGAAAATAACATGGTCTACCTGTGGCTTAATCTCTTCCCACTTGCATGAGTCCAATGAAGCTACATCAATCTCATTATCAAAATGACCA
>Ga0115004_10001591_pt1 | contig 18612 bp, 19 predicted proteins | sample ArcticOcean_MG_C_10_FD_88737 | JGI IMG/M metagenome (GOLD analysis project Ga0115004, IMG submission 88737) | Marine microbial communities from western Arctic Ocean - ArcticOcean_MG_CB11_90 | ecosystem: Environmental > Aquatic > Marine > Oceanic | place: Arctic Ocean: Canada Basin | collected...
ATACCTAGTTTCATCGTGACTGCATAAACAGACAAAAGACTAAATATAGGAGCAAAAATAAAACCAGTGCAAAACATGGAAACAGTTCCAAAGGGTGAGATTTCAAAAAGTTCTTTAATTTTAATAGCACTATTTTTTCTAAACTTAGGAGGCTTACGTTTTGTTAGAAGTATTGGTATTAATGCTATTGAAAATAGTAAAGAAATTAAAATAAAAGGCTCATAATATTTAGGATCACTAACGTTCAATAAAAGATTTCCTAAAGCCATGCCTATATATGTAACTAACATATAGAGAGACAAAACTTTTCCACGAGTTTTATTGTTAGCTCTATCATTTAACCAACTTTCAACAATTATAAATATACCAATCATGCTAAACCCAGTTAAAAATCTTGCTAAGATCCAAACATACGGATCCACAAAAACAACATGAATCAAAGAACTGAGTGAAGCCAGCGAAGCAAAAGCTGCAAAAACTCTTATATGTCCAACTTTAGTCACAAGTTTTGGAACCACGGTTGCGCCAATAAAAAATCCAATAAAATATGCAGACATCATTACCCCCGTTGCAATAAAATAAAAATTTTCAATTACAGATCTGATACCTAAAAGATTACCTTGAAATCCATGCGATATAACAATGATTCCAAATCCTGTAAAAAGTGCCCAAGAATTTTTTATAATTTTAAACATTAACCAGGCATTATGCTTTCTGTATATAAATGCAACTTTTTTTAATTTTGGCTACTCATGACTGGCATAAAAAGAGGATTTAAATCATTTAGTTGTTTGATTAAAGGAAAATCTATGATTTTAAGAAGTGTATTCGTTTGATATAAAATCTTTAAAATCTGCTAATTATACATATGGAATTTACAAAATATAACCACTCAATCCAGGAAAAAAAAATATACGATTTTTGGGAAAAAAAAAATTTATTTAAACCAATTAGAAAAAAGACAAAAAAAACTTTTTCTATTGTTATTCCACCGCCTAATATTACTGGCAAGCTGCACATGGGTCATGCTCTTAATAACAGCTTACAAGATGTTCTGATAAGGTATTATCGTATGAATGGCCATGAAACTTTGTGGCAGCCAGGGACTGATCATGCTGGAATAGCTACTCAAGCAGTTGTTGAAAAAAATCTAGCTAAGGAAAATATAAATAAAAATGATATTGGTAGAGAAAAGTTTATTGAAAAAGTATGGGAATGGAAAGCCGAGTCAGGTGGTTTAATTCTCGAACAACTAAAAAAACTTGGCTGTTCGTGCGACTGGTCCCGGTCTAGATTTACAATGGATGACCAGATGTCCAAAGCTGTAACAAAGGTTTTTGTAGATCTTTATAATAAGAAATTAATTTATAAAGATAAGAAATTAGTTAACTGGGACACTAAATTACAAACTGCTATTTCTGACCTGGAAGTTGTGCAAAATGAAGTGCAGTCTCAGCTTTATTACATTAACTACCCTATGGCAGATTCAAAAGAACAGATTACTATCGCAACAACTAGGCCGGAAACTATGATGGGAGATGCAGCTATTGCAGTTAACCCTAAAGATGAAAGGTTTAAAAATTTTGTTGGTAAGTTTGCAATAATTCCAGTTGTTAATAGAAAGATTAAAATTATTGAAGATCATTATGCCGATCCAGAGCAGGGCACAGGTGCTGTTAAAATTACCCCAGCTCATGATTTTAATGATTACGACGTTGGAAAAAGAAATAAATTAGAAATTATTAATATTTTAGAGAAAGATGGAAAAATCAATGCTAATGGAATCAACTCATACATAGGTCTTGATAGATTTGAAGCCAGAAAAAAAATTATCAACGAACTAAAAGATTTAAATTTATTAGAAAAAACAGAAAGTATTAAAAACAAGGTACCTTACGGAGATAGATCTAATACAATAATAGAACCTTTATTAACAGAGCAATGGTTTGTAGATGCAAAATCACTTTCAAAAAAACCGATCCAAACAGTAAAAATAAAAAAAACAATTTTCTTTCCAGAGAACTGGACAAAAACTTTTTACCAATGGATGAGTAATATAGAGCCATGGTGTATCTCAAGACAGATTTGGTGGGGCCATAGAATTCCAGTTTGGTACGGTCTTGATGGAAAAATGTTTACTGCTGAAAATGAAAAAAAAGCAGAAGCATTAGCAAAAAAACACTATAAAAATAAAACTTTTAAATTAAAACAGGAAACAGATGTCTTAGACACGTGGTTTTCCTCTGCTCTATGGCCCTTTGCCACTCTTGGCTGGCCAGAAAAAAAAGATGTGTTAAATAAATTTTATCCTACTTCAGTTTTAGTTACAGGTTTTGACATAATATTTTTTTGGGTTGCTAGAATGCTAATGATGGGAGACTACTTTTTGAAAGAAACTCCTTTTAAAAAAGTTTATGTACACGCTCTCGTAAGAGATGAAAAGGGACAAAAAATGTCAAAATCAAAAGGCAATGTTATAGATCCTCTAGAGTTAATTAATGAATATGGAGCCGACCCTCTTAGATTTACTTTAATTTCCATGGCCTCACCTGGCCGTGATGTTAAATTATCTAAAGATCGAGTTACAGGTTATAGAAATTTTATTACAAAAATATGGAGTGCAAATAATTTTTTAAAATTAAATAATTGCAAATATAATAAAAAAATAAATGTAAAAAAAATAAAACTAAAAATAAATCAGTGGATTTATTTTGAATTTTGTAAAACAAATGAATTAATTAAAAAACACATTCAAGAATTTAGATTTGATGAAGCGAGCAGAGTACTGTATAATTTTGTTTGGCACTCATATTGTGACTGGTACTTAGAATTTCTAAAACCTATATTTAATTCAAAGAACAAAAATTCAATTCTTGAAGCTAAACAATTTTCTTCTTATATGCTTTCAAATATACTTAAACTTTTACATCCATTCATACCATTTTTTACAGAATATGTTTGGCGTAAAAATAAATTTGATAAGGAAGAAAAATCTGATCTCATTACTTCAAATTGGCCAGTTACAAATAGAATACAATCTTACAAAAAAAACTCGCAAGAAATTGATTGTATTATTGATATAATTACCTCAATAAGATCAACAAAAGTTCAACTTAATGTTCCACCTAAAGAATATTGTGACATTGTTTATTTTCAGGAGAGCAAAAAAATTAAAAAATTTATTAATAACAATGTAGAAATTATTAAACAAGTAGGTAGAGTTAATAACATTATTTTTGAACCAGACAAAATAAATTCAATTATTCAAATTATTATACAAAAAGAAAAAATAGGTCTAAAATTTGAAACAAATATAGATTTAAAATCTCAAAAGGAAAAACTAGCAAATAAACTAAATGAGCTAGAGAAAAAGATTGTTTCGTTAAATGAAAAGCTTAATAATAAAAACTATGTTAAAAAAGCTCCAAAAGATATTGTAGCAAATGCCAAGGCTTTATTAAAAGATTTAAAGATTGAACAAACTAAATTAAAAAGTATTGTGTCGAGTATTAATTAAAATGGCAAAATTTAATAAAAACAAACTACCGAGTAGACACACAACCGCTGGACCTAACAGAGCTCCTCATCGATCTTTTTACTACGCGATGAACTTGACACAAGAAGATGTGGCTAAGCCTTTTGTTGGTGTTGTCTCAACATGGAATGAAGCTGCTCCTTGCAATACAGCTTTAATGCGTCAAGCTCAGTCAGTTAAGAAAGGCGTTATCGAAGCTGAAGGAACTCCCAGGGAATTTTGTACTATTACCGTAACAGACGGTATCGCAATGGGTCACGAAGGAATGAAATCTTCATTAATTTCTCGTGAAGTAATTGCAGATTCTACAGAATTAACTGTTAGAGGCCATTCTTATGATGCTCTTGTCGGTGTCGCAGGATGTGATAAATCTTTACCAGGCTTGATGATGGCAATGTGCAGGTTAAATGTACCAAGTGTTTTTATTTACGGTGGCTCAATACTTCCTGGTAGATATAAAGGTAAAGACGTAACTGTAGTTGATGTTTTCGAAGCTGTCGGACAATACTCTGATGGAAAAATTTCTGAAAAAGAATTAACAGAATTAGAACTAGTGGCATGTCCAAGTGCTGGTGCTTGTGGAGGTCAATTTACAGCCAACACAATGGCTTGTGTCTCCGAAGCTATTGGACTTGCTTTGCCTTACTCTTCCGGAACTCCTGCCCCATATTTGGAAAGAGATAAATACGCATACTTAAGCGGTAAAGCTGTAATGAATTTACTAGAAAAAAATATTAGGCCCAGAGATATAGTTACAATTAAATCTTTAGAAAACGCAGCGGTAATCGTGGCAGCTACTGGTGGATCAACTAATGCCGCCTTACATCTTCCTGCCATAGCTAATGAATGTGGAATAAAATTTGATCTTATGGATGTCGCAAAGATTTTTAAAAAAACACCTTATCTTGCCGATCTGAAACCTGGAGGTAAATATGTTGCTAAAGATATGTTTGAAGCAGGCGGTGTTCCAATAATTTTAAAAACTTTATACGAAGGTGGTTTTATACATGGTGATTGTATGACAGTTACGGGTAAAACCATGAAAGAAAATTTAGAGTCAGTAAAATTTAACGACAACCAAAAAGTTATTAGAAGGTATAATAATCCACTATCACCAAACGGAGGAGTAGTTGGATTAAAAGGTAATTTAGCCCCCGAAGGTGCCATAGTTAAAATTGCTGGCTTAAAAAATTTAAAGTTCATAGGTAAAGCAAGGTGTTTTGATACTGAAGAATTAGCTTTTGAAGCTGTCCAAAATAAAAAATACAGAGATGGTGACGTTATAGTAATTCGTTACGAAGGTCCTAAAGGTGGACCAGGGATGCGAGAAATGCTGTCTACTACGGCAGCGATATACGGACAAGGCAAGGGAGAAACTGTAGCTTTAATTACTGACGGCAGGTTTTCAGGTGCAACAAGAGGATTTTGCATTGGACACGTTGGGCCAGAGGCTTTTGTTGGTGGGCCAATCGCCTTACTAAAAAATGGAGATATAATTGATATTGATGCCAACAAAGGAACTATAAATGTTAGACTCACATCTAAAGAGTTAAGTAATAGAAGAAAAAAATGGAAACCCAAAAAAATTAATTTTGGTAGTGGCACTTTGTGGAAGTATGCCCAAACAGTTGGGTCGTCATTTAAAGGAGCAACAACTCACCCTGGTGCAAAAAAAGAAACTAAGTGTTACGCAGATATTTAAATGAAAATAAAGCCGGTAATACTTTGTGGAGGATCAGGCACAAGACTCTTTCCAGATTTTAAAGGAGAATCAAAACAGTTTATTGATTTTGGGGGATGGACATTGTTTGAAAAAACATTGGAAAGAATTAAAGCTTCAATTTTTGACACTCCCATAATTAGCACCAATAAAATATATATAAATTTAGTTTTAAAGGCTTTAAAGCAAAATAAAATATATAAATATAAAATTATATTAGAGCCATCTAAGAAAAATACCGCTGCTGCAATAATAAGTTCATCACTTTTAGACGAAATAAAAATTAATCAACCTATCTTATTTTTACCTTCCGATCATTTAATTTCTGAAAATAAAAAATTTAATAAAATCTTGTATGATAATGTAAAACTTTTAAATCAAAAAAATATTTTTATTTTTGGAATCAAACCTACGGCCCCTAGATCCGACTATGGATATTTACTAACTAAAAAAATTAATAAAAATATTGATAAAGTTCTCAATTTTGTAGAAAAGCCAAAAAAATCTAATGCTATAAAACTTTTAAAAAATAATGCACTTTGGAATTCAGGTATTGTTCTTGCCAGAAAAGATTCAATTATAAATAATGCTAAAATTTTGCAGAAAAACTTACTTAATCATTGTTTAAAATCTCTTGAACGAATAAATCAAAATAAAAAAGTTTTTACATTAAAAAAGAAATTTTTTGATAAAATCACTCCTATATCTTTTGACTACGCTATATTAGAAAAAGCCAATGAAATTAATGCAATCAGCTTGAATATTGCATGGTCGGATCTTGGTAGCTGGATTGAAATTTTTAAAGTAATAAAGAAACAAACAAAAAATATTTTAATTAAAAAAAATACTTTTTTTAGACCTTGGGGGAATTATAAGAATTTTTTTAGAGGTAAAAATTTTTTATTAAAAGAACTTACTATTAATAAGAATTCGTCTATTAGTCTTCAGAAACATTATTTTAGATCTGAACATTGGACAATTACACAGGGTAGACCTAAAATAACTATTGGAAAAAAAGTCTTTTTTAAAAATATAAATGAAAGTGTTTTTGTTCCAAAAGGTTCAATACATAGAATTGAAAACATTTATAAAAAATCTGTCAAAATTGTCGAAGCTCAATTAGGAAATATATTGAAAGAAAGTGATATAGTTAGGTATCAAGATATTTATGGAAGAATTAAATGATCTCAATTTCTATTGGCGTGTGATCAGAAGGTTTAGTTTTAGAACGTGGTTTCTTGTTAATATTTACTGATTTTATATTTTCTAATAAATTATCTGATGTCAAAAAATGATCTATACGTAAACCATAGTTTTTTTGCCAGGAACCAGCCATGTAATCCCAAAATGTATACTCTTGCTTACTTTTGTTTAACAACCTGTAAACATCTTTAAATCCATAATTTAATAACTCTCGAAAAATTTTTCGAATTTCAATTTTAAATAAAGCATCATTAGAATAACCTTCATGATCATGAACATCAATTTCTTCTGGTATAATATTAAAATCTCCAGCAATAATTATATTTTTTTCTGTTAAAATTGTTTTTTTTATAGATTTTAAAAACCTGCCTAACCATTTAATTTTATATTCATATTTATCAGTATTAACCGGATTTCCATTAGGGACGTAAATGTTAATTAGTTTTATTTTTTTTTTATTTACTTTTATGTCACCACAAATTATTTGTGATTGCTTTAAATCGTCTTTAATGAAATCGAATTTAATATTATCTATTTTTATTTTTGATATAAATGCTACGCCATTGTAACTTTTTTGACCAAATAAATATGAATCATAACCTAATTTTTTAAATTCATTTGTTGGAAAATTTATATTTTCTGTTTTTATTTCTTGAAGAAGAAGAATTTCTGGATTTTCTGAATTAATGTAGTCTATAATATTAATTATTCTTGCCCTTACGGAATTAACATTCCATGAAATAATTTTCATTTATACAGAAAATGATAAACCACATCCACATGATGATGTCGCTTTTGGATTTTCAATTGTAAACGAACTACCAATCATTTCTTTTTTATAATTTACAACAGAGCCGTTAATTATTTCTAATGAATTTTTGTCAATAATTGTTTTATTAAAAATAATATCATCAGATTCGATTTTGTCATCAAAAGAAAAAATATATTTAAATCCAGAACATCCTCCACCCTGAACTGAAATTCTAAAATAGGAATTTTTACCTTGTTCAGATATTATCTTTGTTATTTGTTTGTTAGCTTCTTCAGTAAATTCAATTTTATTAGTCATATTTATTAAATAATGTATTATACAATTTTACTAATTTTTATGCAAAAACATTTAAACCCACATTATTCTAATTTAGCAACGCCAATTAAATCAAGGGGGAGGATCTATTACGAGCCATTAAGCTTACTACGCACTTCGTATCAAAGAGATAGAGACAGAGTGATCCATTCAACTGCATTCAGAAGACTTAAGCATAAAACACAGGTTTTTATTAATACCACAGGTGATCACTTTAGAACACGGATAACTCATTCGCTCGAAGTTGCTCAAATTTCAAGAACACTTGCTAAATACTTTAATTTAAATGAAGACTTATGTGAAACACTTAGTCTTTCTCATGACTTAGGACACACTCCATTTGGCCATGCTGGAGAGGATGTATTGAATGAATGCATGGAATTATATGGTGGCTTTGATCACAACATTCAAACCCTTAGAATAGTCAATGTTCTTGAAAATAAATATTATAATTTTAAAGGTTTAAATTTATCACTAGAGACAATCGATGGTTTGGTAAAGCACAATGGTCCCGTTAAAGATCTAACAAAAATAGATAAAATCTTAGGAAAAAATTTTTTTAAAAATAAAATTAGTTATAATTTAAATGCTTCTTTAGAAGCCCAGTTAGCTTCAATTTCTGATGATATAGCTTATAACAGCCATGATCTAGAAGATGGATTGAGAGCAAAATTATACAGTATAGATGATTTAAAAAATATTCCTATTTTGTCCAAAATAATTAATAAACACAAAAGATTTCTTGAGGATAAAGGAATTGAATTAGTAGTAAGGCAAATTATTAGGGATATAATTAATGAAATGGTTAATGATATAATCAAAACTACAAAAAAAAAAATTAAAAAAGAAAAAATTAAAACTATTCAAGATGTTTATAATAGTAAAAATTTAATTGTCACTTTTTCTAAGGAAATGAATTTATTTGACATATCAATTAAATCTTTTTTAAGAGAAAGAATGTATTTTAGTAGCAATGTATTAAAAAAAACAAATATGGGAAAAAAAATAATAAAATTTTTATTTTTAAAAATAAAAAAAAATCCTTCAAAATTTATAAAAAAATCAATATACCAAAAAAATAACTTTGAGAGGAATATTTGTGATTTTATAGCAGGGATGACAGATAGATATGCAATTAATTTATACAATTCTTTAAAATGAACATTCTTGATACATACTTAAAAAAAATAAAAAACTTAATCATTGAAAATTGCAAGACACTAAATATCGAGTCCGACATTAATATAAGTGGAGCTGTTATTGAAATTCCTCCACTAGAATTCAATTTTGATCTTTCAACTAATGTTGCATTAATTTTAGCAAAAAAAACAAAACAACCTCCGGTAAAATTAGCAGAATCTATAAAAAAAATAATAAAAGAAAACTTAGATGATTTTTCTGCTATTGAAGTTGCTGGACCTGGGTTTATCAATTTTAGATTTACGTCAAAAATATATCAACAATTAATATTAAATATTTTAAAATCTAAAGATAAATATGGATCAAATAATAGAAATGAAAGATATAATATTGAATTTGTCTCCGCTAACCCCACTGGTCCAATGCATGTGGGCCATTCCCGTGGTGCTGTATTTGGAGATGTTCTAGCCAATCTTCTAATTTTCAACGGAAATAAAGTTGTCAAAGAATATTATATTAATGATTACGGTAATCAAATTATAAATTTTACAGAGTCAGTTTTTTTCAGATTAAGAGAAATTAAATTTAAAGAAAAATTTATTAAAAAAGATAATTTGTATCCTGGAGATTATGTAATTGATATTGCTAAAAAAATATTACTAGAATTTCCTAAAATTGACTTAAGTGACTTTAAAAAAAATTTTACTACTTTAAGCAAAGAAGCTCTTAGACATTCAATGATTCTTATAAAAAATGACCTTAAAGCATTAGGCATCTCTCATGACAATTTTGTTTCTGAGACAACTTTAGTTGAAAAAAATTTAGTTGAGAAATCTATTCAATATTTGAAAGATAAAAATTTTGTTGAAGAAGGGTACTTAAATCCACCGAAAGGAGAGGAAAACAAAGATTGGAAAAAAACAAAAAGATTAATTTTCAAGTCTACTTTGTTTGGCGATGATACAGATAGGGCATTACAAAAAAATGATGGAACATGGACTTATTTTGCTAATGATATTGCCTATCATTCAGACAAAACCTCTAGAAATTATAATTATTTAATTAATGTTCTTGGTGCTGACCACACAGGATACATCAAACGTATTACCGCTGCAACGAAAGCACTATCTGACAACAAAACCATTTTAATATGCAAAGTCTGTCAGCTTGTAAAACTTTTTAAAAATGGCCTTCCATATAAAATGTCTAAAAGAGCAGGAGATTTTATATCAGTAAGAGAACTTTTAAATGAAGTTAATAAAGATTCTATTAGATTTATGATGTTAAACAGGAGTAATGATGTTGAATTAGATTTTGATTTTGTCAAAGTTCTAGAAAAAACAAGAGAAAATCCAATTTTTTATGTTCAGTATTGTTATGCTAGAATATCTTCATTATTTAGATCATTAAAAATCAACACTAATAATAGTTTTGAAATAGATGAAAAAAATTTTGATCTCAATCAGCCTGAATTAAATTTATTTAGAAAAATTATAGACTGGCCTAAAGTTATTGAAACCTCCTCAAATAAACTAGAACCACATCGCATACCTTTTTATTTATATGAACTTGCAACTTTATTTCATTCATATTGGAGCAAAGGTAATGAAGATCCAAAATATAAATTTATTGTTGATGAAAAGATTAATAATAAAAATACCCTATTAATTATTAAATTAGTTTCTTTAACAATCGAAAATGGAATGAAAATTATAGGAGTGAATCTACCGGATAAAATGTAATGATTAAGAATTTTTTTTCAGTATTAATTTTTCTATTTATTTTTTCTTTTATTTTTTTTATTGTTTCTACATATGTTTCTGATGAGAATCAAAAAAAAACTAATTTGAATAGAAAAAATATTTATTTAAAAATTGAAGATAATTTGACAAATTTAACTTTGCTAAAAAATGATACTCTAAATGTAATCGAATTTAACTCTGGATATGAAAATGAAAATAAAAAAATAAAAAGAAATTTTTGGAATTTATTTAAAAAAAATGATTAGAAAAGCAGCAATAATAAGTATTTCAGGTTTGACCTTAACTAGAAAAGAAAAAATTATTATAAAAAAAGAAAAACCATGGGGCATTATTCTTTTTAAAAGAAATATTTTATCCGAGAATCAACTGATAGATTTGACAAAAAATATAAGAAAACTGATGAAAGATAAAAAATATCCGATTTTAATTGATGAAGAAGGGGGTAAGGTTTCAAGACTTTCTAATTTTTTAGATAATTCACTTTATAATCAAAAATATTTTGGCGATATGTACAAACTAAATAAAAACACAGGAACTAGACTTTACAAAATGTATATTGATTCACTGTCAAATATTTTAACAAAAGTTGGAGTCAATATAAACATCTCTCCAGTTTTAGATTTAAAAAAAAATAATACACACGAAGTGATAGGGAACAGAAGCTATTCTAAAAATGCTTTTACAGTTAATGATCTGGGAAAATTATGTGTAAGATTTTATAAAAAAAACAAAATTGCAACAGTTATTAAACACCTCCCAGGTCACGGTAGTGCCAGTTCAGATAGTCACTTCGGTTTACCAAAAATTCATGACACCCTTCAATCGCTTAAAAAAAATGATTTTAAATGTTTTAAAAACACTTATAGTTTTTTCGCCATGACAGCGCATATTTTGTATACTAAAATAGACAAAAAAAATAACGCCACTCATTCAAACACAATCTTAAAAAAAATAATTAGAAATGATATTGGTTTTAAAGGAATTTTAATTTCAGATGATATCTCAATGAAAGCTCTTAAATACGACTTAATAAAAAATGCCCATCTTGCATTAAAAGCAGGTTGCAATTTAGTTTTGTATTGTGCGGGAAAAACTAACGAAGTTCAAAGATTGTTAAATAAAACCCCTAATATCGATAAGTTTACAATGAAAAAAACATCAGAATTTTATAAATTTTTAAGTTAAAATTCATATATGGAATCAAATTCAAATAATCCTATTTCAGTTGAAATACCTAATTATAGTGGACCTCTAGATGTTCTATTGAATTTAGCCAAGACCCAAAAAGTTGATTTAACTAAAATATCAATAACTAAACTTGCAGATCAATTTTTAGAATACATTAAAGATTCTATAAATTTAAATTTAGAACTTGCTGCTGAATATTTACTTATGGCTACATGGCTTGCTTATCTAAAATCTAAGTTATTATTACCAGAGGACGAAGACAATGATTTTAAAGCTCTAGAAGTTGCGGAAAAACTTAAACTTCAATTAAAAAAATTAGAATTAATTAGATTACTGTCTGATCAGTTAATTAAAAAAAATAGAATTGGATTAAATATTTTTTACAGAGGAATGAAAGGTGGAATTAAATCAATCAACACGCCAATATATAAAGTTAATTTATATGAGCTTTTAAAAGCATATGCTGTTATAAAAATGCAAAAGGCCTTTCAAACTATTAGCATACCTAAATTGCCTGTTTTCACAACAGAAGAAGGAATAAAACAAATAAGAAATAATTTAAAAAATATCAATGATTGGAGAGATATAGAAGATTTAATACCTGAAGGTTTTACATTTAACAAAAAATTAAAAAGAAGTGGTTTAGCTGGTATTTTTTCCGCTAGTCTAGAACTCACAAAACAAGGTGTTACTAATATCATGCAAAAAAAGCTTTTTGAAAAACTTCTTATAAAAAAAAATATTTAAATGAAAATTAAAACAAAACAAATCAGCAATGTTGTAAAATTTCCAAAAAATCTAAATAAATTAGAAAGACAGGTCGAAGCAATTCTTTTTGCCGCAGATGAACCTTTAGATATTGAAACTATCGAAAAGAGAGTACAAAATACAAAAAATATTAAAAAAATTTTAATAAATTTACAATCCGATTATTCCCTAAGAGGTTTGAATTTAGTTTGCATAAAAGACAAGTGGTCATTCAGAACGTCTAAAGATTTAGTAAATTTAATGTCTCTCCAAAAATCTACCGAAAAAAAACTATCTAAAGCTACTTTAGAGACTTTAGCAATTATTGTTTATCACCAACCAGTTACGAGATCAGAAATTGAGGAAATTCGCGGAGTTGCATTTGGAACTAATACTATTGAAACATTACTTGAGCTAGACTGGGTTAGACCAGCAGGCAGAAAGGATGTTATTGGTAAACCAATTCAATACGCTACAACAGATAACTTTCTACATCATTTTAACATCCAGCGTCTCACAGATTTACCTACAGTAGATGAACTAAGTTCTGCGGGTTTAATTGATACAGCTACAATTGATGCATCAATATTTGGTACTGGTAAATTTTATAAAGAACAATCACAAAAGACAAAAGAAGATATTTACTCAAATATAGAAAAAGCCATAGATGAAACACCTAATAAGGATTAATTTAATAGATTTATTTTTCATCAATTTATGTATATAATGATTTAATGTTTCCTGGATTTTGGCAAATAGCTATAGTTGTAGTTTTAGTAGTTCTTCTATTTGGACGTGGAAAAATATCGTCTCTAATGGGTGATGTTGCTAAGGGAATAAAAAGTTTCAAAAAAGGTCTGTCCGATGAAACACCAACCGATAGTGTTGACAAAACAGACGATCACGAAAATTCTAACAAAAATTAACTTTAATGCCACAAATTGGATGGTTAGAACTATTAATTATAGTTGTTATCGCAATTCTAGTAATTGGACCAAAAGATTTTCCTGTCGTTTTAAGAAAATTTGGTGCCTGGTCTAGGACTATTAAAAAATATTTTTCTGATGTTCAGTCGAACATTAACGAAATTACCAATCTTGATGATACTGTGAAAAAAAATCTTACTGAAAAAAAAAAAATAAACAACAATGACAAAAAGCAATAACTCTGGAAGTTTTGTAGGACATTTATCGGAACTTAGATCTAGATTAGTTAAATCCTTTATTTTTTTAATTCTTCTATTTATTGTCAGTTATATTTTTTCAACTGAAATTTATCGCTTTTTGGTTCAGCCATATGCTGATGCAGTACTAGATAAAAATCTAGACAGAAGGTTAATTTTCACCGCACTTCATGAAGCATTCTTAACTTACCTAAAGGTTGCTTTTTTTGCAGCTTTTTTTATCGCAAGTCCTTTTTTTCTTATACAATTATGGAAGTTTGTAGCTCCAGGCTTATACAAAAATGAAAAAAAAGCATTGTTACCTTATCTTGTCGCGACACCTATTCTTTTTATATTAGGTGGTTTTTTAGTTTATTATTTAATAATGCCTCTAGCTATAAAGTTTTTTTTAGGTTTCGAGACAGTTGCTGAACCTGGCGTTATAGCCATTCAATTAGAAGCGAAAGTAAACGAGTATTTATCTTTAATAATGAGATTAATTTTTGCTTTTGGCATTAGCTTTCAATTACCAGTTATTTTAAGTCTTTTAGCACGTATAGGTATTATTGATTCAGAATATCTTCGTCAAAGAAGGAAATATTTTGTGGTAATAATTTTTGCATTAGCTGCAATTTTGACTCCTCCTGATCCTATTACTCAAATTGGTTTGGCACTTCCTTTGTTATTATTGTATGAATTGTCTATTCTTACGGTCAAATTTATAGAAAAGAAAACAAATGCACAGCATTAAAGAAATTAGAAAAGATTTAGTTTTTTTTAAAAGAAAAATTTCTGAGAGAAATAGTTCAATAAATTTTGATGATTTGATAATCTTTGACAAGGATAATAGAGAATTAATTCAACAAAAAGAAAAAAAAGAACAAGAAAAAAAATTACTGTCTAAATTAAAAGATTCTGCAAATTTTGAAAAATCAAAAAAATTATCTAACGAGATAAATGAAATTGCAAAAAAACAAAATATTTTACAAAACAAGATTTTTACAATTCTCTCCAACATACCAAATATTGCGCTAGAAGAAGTACCTGTAGGTATTGATGAGAAGTCAAATAAACTAGTCAAGCAAGTTGGCAATGTAAAAAAATTTAAATTTCCAATAAAATCACACATAGAAATTGGAAAAAAAAATAATTATATAGATTTTAACACCTCATCAAAGCTTTCTGGCTCACGTTTTGTAATTCTAAATTCCCATTTTGCATTATTAGAAAGAGCTTTAATTAATTTTATGCTTGATATACACACTGGTAAGTTTTCCTATAAGGAAATTTCACCCCCACTACTGGTAAATGAAAATGTAATGTTTGGAACCGGACAATTACCTAAATTTGAAGAAGACCAATTTGAAATCAAGCTAACCAAGGATGAGGAAAGAAAATTTCTTATACCTACAGCCGAAGTAGTCTTAACTAATTTGGTTCGAGATTCTATTATAGATTCTAAAAATTTACCCCTAAGGTACGTGGCTGCAACACCGTGTTTTAGAAAGGAAGCAGGTAGTTATGGCAAGGACACAAAAGGAATGATGAGGCAGCATCAATTTTATAAAGTAGAGTTAGTTAGTATTGTTGAGCCAGTTCACTCCATATCTGAATTAGATAGAATGCTTAATTGCGCAGAAGAAATACTAAAACTTTTAGATATTCCATATCAAGTTTTACTTTTAAGTTCTGGCGACATGGGTTTTAGTGCAGAAAAAACATTTGATATAGAATCTTGGATTCCATCTGAAAAAAAGTATAGAGAAATATCTAGTTGTTCATCTTGCGGAACCTTCCAAGCAAAACGTATGAACTGTAAGTTTAAATCATCTGATGGAACAAACTTTGTGTCAACTTTAAATGGTTCAGCATTAGCTGTAGGAAGATTAATGATATCTTTAGTTGAAAACTATCAAAATGAAGATGGAACCGTAACTATACCTTCTGTTTTAAGAAAATACATGAACAATATGGAAAAAATATAAAATTTTTGTATTATGTCCTTGTTAAAATATTCCATATATTATAATTACTTTTAAATCATGAACGGACAAGGAATAGCACAATTTATACCTCTAATACTAATCTTCGTAATTTTTTACTTTTTTTTAATAAGACCTCAGCAAAAAAGAGCAAAAGATCATCTAGCAATGGTTGCGAACTTAAAACGCGGTGATGAAGTTATAACATCAGGAGGAATAATAGGAATTGTTGATAGGGTTATGGAGGATGACAGAATTGAAATTTTGCTAGGAGATAGTGTAAAAGTTCAGATTATAAAGTCGACAATTACAAGTTTGCTAAAAAAAACAGAAGCTAAATAATAATTTTTTTTGTGCTTAGTTTTACAAAAATTAAAGTTTTATCTATATATCTCATTTTAATATTAACTATTTTTTTTGCATCATTAAATCTTAAAAATAATAATTTAATGAACAAAAAAGTTAACTTAGGGTTGGATCTACAGGGTGGTTCTTATATTCTATTAGAAATTGACACGGATCCCTTAGTTAATCAAAAACTTCAAACTAAAGTAATACTAATAAAAAAGCTGTTAAATAAAAATGAAATAAATTTTAAAGATTTTATTATATCTGAAGATAAGATCTCTTTGATAATTGAAAAGAAAAGCAAAAAAAATTTGAAAACCTTTTTTTTAAACAACAGGACAATTTAATTAATAATTTTATTTCTGAATATAATAAGTTTGAACTCAATTTAGAATTTCAACAAAACAAAGCTTTTATAAAATTTTCTAATTTTGGTCTTGTAAGTTTAAATAATACTGCCTTAAAACAATCAATAGAAATTATCAGGAGACGTATCGATGATGTCGGAACAAAGGAGCCAACAATTCTTCAAAGAGGTGACACAAGAATTTTAGTTGAATTACCTGGTATAGATAATCCGGAAAGAATTAAGGAACTTCTTGGAAAAACAGCACAATTAACTTTTAGACTTATTTCTGAAGAGGATGGTTTTGGCTCTGAAAAACTAATTTTATCTGAAAATAATGAAGAACTTACCGTAAGCAAACGAATTGTTATTAGCGGAGATAATTTAGTTGACGCTCAGCCTCAATTTGACAATCAATCCAATCAACCTCTAGTTCGTTTTAATTTAGATCGATTAGGGGCACAAAAATTTGGAAGAGTCACAACAGATAATATTGGTCGTAGACTAGCTATTGTACTTGATGACTCTGTAATTAGTGCACCAAATATACGTGAAGCTATTACAGGCGGTTCGGGAACTATTTCTGGTGGATTTTCATTCCAAGAGGCTACAGATCTTGCTTTGTTACTTAGATCTGGTGCTTTGCCAGCACCAATTAATATTGTCGAAGAAAGAACAGTCGGTCCAGATCTTGGAAAAGATTCAATAGACGCGGGAGTTTTCTCTCTTTTTATAGGCTTTATATTGGTTATTATATTTATGTTCATTAAGTACAGAATTTTTGGGCTAGTTTCTAATATTTCACTTATTGCAAATTTATTTATGATGCTTGGAATATTAACTATTCTTGAAGCAACACTAACATTACCTGGTATTGCAGGAATTATTTTAACTGTTGGTATGGCTGTTGACTCAAATGTTTTGATTTATGAAAGAATTAAAGAGGAACTGAAAACAGAAAAATCTATTATACATGCATTTGACACAGGTTATAACAAAGCTAAGATTACCGTTATTGACGCTAACGTCACTACTTTAATAGCTGCGTTAATTTTATTTATTTTTGGATCGGGACCTGTGAAAGGTTTTGCAGTAACCCTTGGTATTGGCATAATAACAACACTCTTTTCAGCATATTTTATAGCTAGACACTTAACCTCAGTTATTGTTTTAAATGATAAACAAGGAAAATATTCTAAATTATAATGAATAATAAAATAAATTTTTCTAAATTCTTTAAATTCGCTAATATTTTTTCATTATTGGCAGTTCTTCTGAGTCTTTTGTTTTTGTTTTTTAAGGGTCTTAACTATGGTGTGGATTTTAAAGGTGGTACGTTATTAGAAATTAGAATTGAAAATACAAATATTCAGATTCAAGATATAAGAAGTTCTTTGAATATTCTAGAACTCGGGGATGTAAACGTTAAACGATTTGGTAAAGAAGGTGATTTTTTAATTAAATTTGAAAAAAATGCAAATGAAAACGAAAAATTTATATCTGAATTAAAAAATATTATTACAAAAAAAATTGGCTCAGCTGTAAATTTCAGGAGAGTAGAAAGTGTTGGTCCAAAGGTTAGTAGCGAACTACTTAAACAGGGTCTTACAGCAATAGCTTTAGCATTAGGTGCAATGTTGTTTTATATTTGGATTAGATTCGAATGGCAGTTTAGCATTGGTGCTATTGTCGCGCTTATACACGACGTGATTATTACGCTCGGTATTTTTTCAATATTATCTCTTGAAGTGAATCTTTCTATAGTTGCAGCTGTTTTAACAATAGTAGGCTATTCTATGAACGATACGGTTGTAATATTTGATCGTATTAGAGAAAATTTATTAAAATATTCTAAAATTAAAACTAATGAAATTACTGATATATCAGTAAACGAAACTTTATCTAGAACAATCATTACATCTCTAACAACTCTTTTGGCTTTATTTTCAATATTTATTTTAGGTGGAGAAATTTTAAAAGGTTTTTCTTTTGCGATGATATTAGGTGTTTTAATAGGAACTTATTCTTCAATTTATGTAGCAAGTCCTGTTCTTAACTTCTTTAAGGTAACACAAAAAACCTTGTTAAAAGATAATGATATTTAAATATTAGTAAAGATTTTGAGCAGCTACCATTGAAAGCAACATTGGTAGTGAAAGCAATGTATTAGTTCTAGAAAACAACATTGCAGTTCTTGCAGATTTAGCTTTTTCTTCCGGTGTACACTCTATCATGCCAAGAGCTTTTTTCTGATTAGGCCAAATAACAAACCAAACATTATAAGCCATTATTATTCCAAGCCACATTCCAATTCCAATCGCAGCATTTTTTCCAAAACCGCTTCCAATTCCAAGTGTCATTGCTTGGTGAACGTAACCATTTAATGTAGCA
>Ga0115004_10001595_pt1 | contig 18572 bp, 15 predicted proteins | sample ArcticOcean_MG_C_10_FD_88737 | JGI IMG/M metagenome (GOLD analysis project Ga0115004, IMG submission 88737) | Marine microbial communities from western Arctic Ocean - ArcticOcean_MG_CB11_90 | ecosystem: Environmental > Aquatic > Marine > Oceanic | place: Arctic Ocean: Canada Basin | collected...
CTTTCCCCCCCCCCCCCAATCCGGCCCCCCAACCCCCTCCCCGACCCCGCTCAGCTTTTCCCCCCCCCCCTTCCGCGCGCCCACCAGACTGCGGGGGGGGTTCGCGTCCTTGCCTTCCGGGTTTTTCCGGGGGGGGGGGGGGGGCATCGAGGCGCCTGCGGGAGGGGGAGCCTCGCCATCCGCCAAAGGCGCGGCGGCACCTTCGCCCGCGGCGCTCGCGCTCGCTCCGCCGCCGCCGCCTTCGCCGCCGCCCCCCGGAGCTTCCAGTGCGGATTGGTTTTGGTCAACCCCGTTGTTGTCGGTGTCGCCATTTTCGAAATCGCCGGCGTCATCGAACCCGGGCGCCGGTTTCGCACGCGCGTCAGCGAGGGTGGTTTCCTCCCCCTCGCCCTCCGCACCAGCGCCGACGTCACCGCCTTGGTCGCCGTTGTCCTGTTTCGCGGCGTCGTCATCGTCTTCGCCTACTCCACCGCCCGTGCCGGCGCCGGACGGGCCGCCCTGAACCCCCTCGTCATCCTCACCGATATTTCCGGTATCGTCCTCAGCCGCGCCACCTGCGTTTTCATCTTCCTCGGCTTTTTCGTCGTCATCGCCACCGTCAACCTTTTCCATGACCTGGTCCAACTCGCCGCCCCCATTTTCGTCCTCGGCGTTGGTTTCGTTGCGGTCGTCGTCGCCGGCGTCGCCGTTTTCACCCGCGCCGTCGTCCACGTCATCATCCATTTTTTCACCGTCGGAATTTTTATCGTCACCTTCCGCGTCCTCACCAGCCCCTCCCTCGTCCTGGCCGTCCAGCTGCATGTCATCGGGAAGCTCCAAGTCGTCGTCCGCGCCGTTTTCGTCGTCCCCGTTCTCCTCGGCGCCCTTGGGCGCGATCCCGTGGTTCTCCTCGATCTCTTCTTGATTCACCCCGTCGTTTTCATCCTTCGGGTCTTCGTTTTCGTTTTTGTCCTCAGGAGGGTTCTCGTCGTTTTCAGCATCCTTCTGGTCCTCCTTCTTGTCCTCCTTGTCATCCTTCGCGTCCCGGTCGGTATCCTTGCGGTCATCCTTGTCCGTCTCATCCGCGGCGCGCGTTTCTGTTTCGCCGGCGTCTTTCTGTTTAACCGTGCTGCCCTTTTCGTCTGCGAGTGTAAAAAGAAAGTGTCAGTCTAGAGTCTTGGAGTACTGTATGGGCAAACAGTCTACTTGTGATGTATGCAGTAACTTCCATATAATGACTAGTGTAGTCACAGAGGGGCGGTAAACAGTCTTGGGATTTGGGAAAGCCCCAATACGTACACTTGTCCTGTTCTTTCTGTTTTTCATCCTCGGGTTTGTCTTTTTCTTCCTCGTCGTCTTCTTGGTCCCACACCTTTTCATCCACAACCTCCGCATTGTCGTCGTCCTCGCCCTGTCCCATCTCTTTCTCGATGTCGTCGCCGTTTTCGGACTTTTCCTGGTCGTCCTGGTCGTCGTCGTCGTCGTCTTTTTCGTCGTCCGACAAATTCTTAGCGTCCGCTTCGAAATCGTTTTGCATCTCGATTCCCTTGTCGTCGTTCTTGTCGCCACCGTCTTCGTCGTCCTTCTCGTCCTGTTTCTCCATGTCCTCCTGCCCCAGAATCTGCTCTTCGTCTTCGATCTCGTCGCTGACGTCGTTTTTGCCCTCGCCCTCGCCCATCCCCGTGCCGCCCACGTCGTCCATCATCTTCCCGCCCTCCGCGCCGTCCTCGCCGTCTTGTTCATCCGGCCGGGCGCAGAATCCTTCTAGACAAACCCCAACCGCGAGGCTGGATAGTACGGCTTCCAGTTTCGCGGAGGATCGGTGGAAAGCGATGTACTCGCCGAAGGCACGGCGGTACGCGTCACGCAACAACAACAAAAGAGGCGCCAGCTCCGCCGCGCGAGCCGCGGCGGCGGCGATGACTTGAGTCGTTTCGGCGGTCTTTTCGGCAGTATTTTCAGCACTTTGCGCGTCGTACGCGGCGTCGGTCATCGCGGACAGCGCGTCGCACGCCTCCCTGGCGTGGCGCGCGCACTTGGCGAGCTTACCGAGACTCATCGCGCCTTGTAACGTCTGTTCCGCGCCGACCAGCGTGGGAACCGGTTCCGCGTTTTTGACGGACTCATCTCCATTCTCTTTCGTCGTCTCCGCACTACCCGAAATCTCCTCCCCGTTCTCGCTCGCGCGCTTCACACTCTGCGCCCAGACCAAACCGGCGCCGACGCAGCGTTCCACGGCGGTGGAAAACGCGTTGGCGTGTGCGTAAACAGTCTGAGCTTTATCCGTGTCGCTCCGTGCGTTCTCCTCGGAAATACGATCACCCTGGAGTGACTGCTGGAACCCAGCCGCATCGCTCACGCCGTTTTCCAGTAACCCCCGTAACGGCTCCCACCCCGGAAGCGGGGTCCAAGCTTTTTGGAAATCGCCGGTTCCGCTCGGCGCCTTCGCGCGCTCGGCGCTTTTCACGGCGCCCAGGTAAACAGTCTGGACTTTCTGCGCCGCTTCCGTGATCCAGGCGTAGTTGTCACCCAACAGCTCACTCAGCCGTTTCGTGGCGAAAAAGGCGTTACGTGTGGTCCACGCGTTTTCGTGCGTTTCGTGTGACTCGCGTCGCGACTTCAACGAAGGCACCAGCGTTTTCGCGAGCGTAGTTCGCTTTTCCTCAATTTCTTTTTCCAGGTTCAAAAGAGTCGACGACGTGTTCGACACGTCCCCGCCAGGTCGCAACTCGGCAAGGGACTCACAGTGGGAAACCGCTTTGTGCACCAACATGGCGGCTTTGGTGCTCGCGAGAAGTTTGTCAAGCAACGAGCGCTGGCGCAGGGTCCACAAACGCGTGGCGGCTTGCCGTGGAGGCGGGTGGCAAACGTTTTCCAAAGATTTTTGGGAATCGTTTGTAACCGTAACATCCGCCAGTACCCCGCGCAGCGCTTCGCAAACTTCGTGGAACTCGGTCTCCACGCCGTTCGCAAGACGCACCACCCGTCGTTGTTTCCGAAGAAGAAACAGCAGGTGCTCCACGGATCCCGTGACGGTTTCGATTTCCCGTGAGGTTAAATCGCCGTTCGCGGTAACCCTGGTTTCCCGCAAACGCGACGTCCGCGCCATGCTCTGCGATATTGTAAAAGAAAAAAGGTCAGTTTTGTATGGGCAAACAGTCTACTTGTGATGTATGTAGTAAACAGTAAATAGTCACAGAGGGGCAGTAAACAGTGTCGGGATTTGGGAAAGCCCTAAAAAGTACCTTGTAGTAGTACGAATCCGCGGCGTCGAAGGCTTCGGCGATCACGGGCGCTAGTTTTGGTAAACACCCCGGCCGTTCCATGGGCGGTTCCCTGAACCAGGACTCGGCGTTTCTTTGAGATTCGGGCACCGCTTTCCGAACGCTACGGATACCAAGCTCAGGCAACGCTTTAAGAAGATCAACGAAGGCTTTCTTTTTCGTGTTCTTCTTCGCCGTGGCGTCGTCCCGTAACGAAACGCACCGCGCCGCGACTGAGCTGGCGAAGGCGTCGACGTCCACGCCGCCGCGCGCGAACGTAGTGACGGAGGGAACGAACGCGTCGTCTGTTTCTTCATCCATTTGATCGTGAGTAGCTTCATCGTTTCGAACGGAAGAATCATCATCCAGTTTCGTAAACGCGCTTCCCAACACGCTCGCCACGCGCTTCGTTAGAGACTCCAGCTTTGTTTGATACAACGAGACGTCGTCAAGGCGAAGAGAAGAATGTAGCGGTACGAGCCGTGTTCCGTGTTGTTCCCCAGACTCGACGCCCATACCTTCTTTGATGCGCGTCTCCATACCCAACGCCATCCTCGTCTTGATTTGTGTCAACACCGACTTTGCGTTCGACGCCCCAACCGTGGCCGCCAGCCCCAGGTTTTTCCACTTCGACGAAAACTCAACCAGCTCGTCTAAACGTGCGCTCGCTTTTAGCGCCTCCGCCGAGTCAAACGCGACTCGCGACGCCTCCGCGATTGCCTTTTTCCGATCCGCCTCCAACGTCTTTTGCAGAATAACCTCCGCGGCTTCCTCCGCCACGACCCGCCGCGCCCTGTCTTTGTTGGTCTCGCCCGCGCTGGAAAGCTTGTGCTCTCGGCGTTCGTTTTCCGCCGCGGAGTTCTTCGCCACGGTCGCGGCATTTTTGGTTTCCTTCGCAGTTTGCGCCGCCGTCGCCGCCGTCGCCGCGCGGTCCGCGGCGCTGCGCTCGTTTTGCAAATCCCCAAACCCGGTGGTGTTGTTCGCCAGCTGCAGCGCCGGGAGCGCCAGGGCATTTAGACTGGTGTCGAACGCCCGGACGAACTTGTGCATGGAGCGCTGGTTCGATTCCCCGGAAGTTTTCATCGCGTGGTAACCCCGGTCCTCCCACTTCGCGAGCTTAGCGTGGTCCCGCAACTTCTTCGCAGCGGGTTGCCTTGCCGCTTCGACCCGGCGCTGCATGCTCGGCAGAAACTGCGCGTAGTACCGCCAGGTGTTGTACAAAACGCACGCAAGCGCGGTTTCCCGGGCGCCCAGTTTGTGTTGCGAGTGGTAAGACTGGTAAGACTCTTTGTTAAGGTCAGTGTCCGGTTCGATTCCTGGGTGCGTTGTCGTTTTTTCACCGCACACTTCCTTCGCCGCGCCGTCGCGGCCGTCGCGTTCCATTCGCATCACCGCGGCTTCCACGAAGAGGTCGGCGTGGAACTGCGATTGTTACACGAAAAGGGTCAGTCTCTTCCGTCTTGAGTATACGCAAACAGTCACAGAGTTGGATTCTAATCAGTGCACTTGTTACGGCCGTAGTGCACTCGACCAGGGGCAGTAAACAGTGTGCCACCTGAACTGGGGGAAAAGAAGAGTAAAAAAAGAAATACGCACCTGCCACAGCAAATCCAGCCGCGCGCGGAACTCGCCAATCGTGCTTCCCTGCACGAACTCCTCAAGCGCGATTGTTACTTGCCTTAAGCCTTCCCTTTCGCTTTGCGTTAAACCAGACGCGTCGATTCCTAGGAGGTTTGAAGGGTCGTCCTTGGTGATGTCGTCGTTTTCCGCAGAATGTTTGCTCACCTCAACCGCCACCACGGCGCCGGAATTTCCATCCGAAGGCGGCCGCAACAGCCGGTGCAACGCGAACCAGGCTCGGTGCGCTCGCGTGACGTGCCTTTCCTGCGCTCGCGCTAGCAGCCGGGGCCACGTTCGTAACTCCCTTTGCCTCCACTTCAACGCGAGCTGCGCACAAAGCGCGAGTTGGTCCTGATTGTAAAAAAAGAAATGTCAGTCTTCTATGGGCAATCAGGGAGGCGGTGTGTGGGAATTGGGAAATACGTACCTTCAACGAAACGTGCGCCGCCGCGCCTTCTTCCCACGTTTGCGCTCGCGCCAGTAACAACTCAAGACCGGTAAGCGCCTGTTTCAGAGGCGACAGCAACGGCAACTGCAGCACGCGGTTGCAAATCTCGGCGAGCTGTGTGAGGAGGGGGTGGTCGGGCCACTCGGTTAAAAGCTCGGTGATTCTTTTCAAAGTCGCAGCAACCGGTGCCACCACAAGACCCATCTCCCCAGCGCACCCGCCTTGGTTGAGATCCGCGCCCAGCGCGTCCGCGGCGGCGTCCGCGGACGGGTCGTGCTTCTCCACAATCGTGGCGTCGTCGTCGTCGCCGAAATCGCCGTCGCCGCCCGCCAGCGCGTTCGCCGATTTCTCGTCAGCGCTGTTTCCAATAAGATGCACCATCGGCGCGGCGGCGTCCTCCGCGGGGGTAATCGCGGGCCGCGACGCACACGCGTGCTCCAGCGCCGCGCGCAGCAGCAAACCGGTGGCAACGACTTGGTCGATTTGGGACCCGCAATTCTCCGCGCCCACCGCGATTGAAATCCGGACCCCCGCGTCGTGTGCTTTTTCAAACTGCTCCGCGCGAACGGCTGAGATGGGATAAAACAAAGTGTCAGTCCTGTATATCGCGATGTATGGACAACAGTCACCAGCTTTGGTAAAACAGTCATGGGAGTTGGGAACTGGGGAAATACAAAGGGATTTTTCTGTAAAAAGAAACACAGCACGTACCTTCGTCGGGTGATAGCACTTTGCCGTACTTCTGCGGCGACGGCTTGGCGCCCGATACGGCCCACCACCCGGACGGGTCTTTTTGCGCTGAAAGATAAAAAAAAAGTGTCAGTCTCGTATGGGCAATCAGGGAGGTGGAATATGGTAAATGGAAATACTTACCCGCCATTTGCGTTGCGGGGTCCACGGACCCAGACGTGGGCGGCGGCGGCGGCGCGGGCGGACCTAACAAGCCACCAAGCAGTCTTCGGTGCGCGCTGACGACTTCTTCCAACAAATCACCCTCCAACAAACCCGCGAGCTTGGCGGCGTGCACGCGCGCTTTGGTTTCGTCGTCTGTTTCGTTGTCGTCGTCTGAATCGTCGTCATCGTCTGAATCGCCGCCGGTGCCACTCCGTAACGCTTTCCGTAACGCCTTCTTCTTGATAAGTTCGTCGTTCACGTCGTCGTCGTCCCCGAGTTGTTCAACGCCGTCGGGAGCGATTTGCAGATCTGCGAACATCTCGGCGTGGCGGCCAAATGCCCTTTCATACGCCAACTCCTCCGAGACCTCGTCGTCCCCCTCAAGCGTCTCAGCCGCGGTGGCGCCCTTGGTGCGTGTTTTGAACAAAGCGTGCGCCTCCGCGGTCGCTTCTGCCTCAGCGTCCCTGGAGTGCGCCCACAGAGAGGAGAGGGAGGTGAAGATTTGCGAACACCGGCGCCAATGCGCGGGTGAGAGGGAACCGGCCGCGCGCGCTTCCTCCTCCACCGCCGCGAGCGCGGCTCTCAAGGCGGCGACCCGCAGCTTAGCCGCGCTTATGATCGCGCTCGTGTTGACACTCTGTCCGTCGTTCCCACCGCCATCCACCCTCGCGTTCGCGTCGTCAACCGCGGCGAGCCTTTCCAAGCAACTTAAGGCTTTTTGCGCGGAAGCCGACGCCAAGGCAACCGCCGAGCTACTCACTTCGCCTGACGACGAAAACGTACCGCCCGTGACTGTTTGCCCGTACGAAACCGGCGGCAACGGCGCCGTCAGCGCCAGGGGCGGATACGCCATGAGATGCGCCGCGGTCGCGGACGCGGCGGCTCGGTGGTGCGATGCGACGTGTTTGTTCCTGTTGAACGTTTCAACCCCCGAAGTCTTTTTGGACGTCTTCTTTTTCTCCGCCAGGTCGGCGACTTCCACGAGCCGCGCGTCCTCGGCTGGATCGGCGCAAGACGCCTGAGTAGTAAAAGAAAAGTGTCAGTCGAGTATTGGGCAATGTATGGGCAAACAGTCACCAGCTGAGAGGTAAATCAGTGGTCGTTGGATCTGGGAAAGGTCCAACACGTACCAGCGCCAGGGAAACGCCGCGTCTGATTTCGCAAACCGCCAGCCGCAACGGCTCGGTGGCGTCCCGGTATCCCCGGAACGAAATCTCAAGCCGCTCTTCCCACGCGGCTGAGGCGTCGAGCCAGGCTTTGGCTTCGGCACGCGCGCGTTGCAGGGTCGGGCCGTCGATTGATTTTCTTTTTGAGTTTTCGTCGGAGGACAACTCTGACGAAAACCGTGAAAACTCGTCGTCGTCGTGGTCGTGGTCGTCGTCCGCCACGCCCACGCTCAACACGCCGACCACGCCCAGCACCCGCGCCACGCCCCCCAGGTGGTCTCGGAACTTCCCCTGCTCAAGCATAAGCGATGCCCACTTCGGGATCCGTGGCCGTTGCGCCCAACGGTTTTGCAACCGCGCTACGTCGTTTGCTGAACCTTTTTCGTCCTCCTGGAAAAGAGCCACGACAAATTCGTTCGGCGCAGACGCCGCGGGGGTTTCCGCTTGCCAAACAAGCGCCGCAGCTCCCGGCTTGATTTCGTTTGCAATCTTGGCAAAAGCCAAGCGCACTCGCGCCTCGGTAGCGGCCGCGGGGTCGGGCGTGCCGTCCGGTAACAAAAGGCCGAGGCGCGCTAAACCAAGAAACGCCCACGCCGCGCCGCGGTTGAAGCGGTCGCGTTTCTCGGCCATACTCGCGGAGAGCGCGGCGTCGCCGTTCGCAAACGCGCGACGCGCGTTTCGCGGCTGTTCGTGACTAATTGCTCCTACAGTACTGGTCGACACGTCGAAAGTACGTGTCAACGCACGGCGTTTGAACCTATTCACCCCAGTCAACACCGCTTTCACCAGCGGCACCAACAAGGTTTGAAGGGCGTTTTGGAACGTGACGTGTCGCACCGAGTGCGCGTCTTTTTCGAACCGGGCGACCAACTCGGACGCCGCGGCGGCGCGTGTTTCCAATTGCAAATCGGTTTTTTGACACTCGTCTTTTTCGAGGTGCTTCACCTCAAACGAACAGTGTTCCAGGATCGCTGCGCACGTTTTGCGCAGAGACTGGTGGTCTTTTTCGTCACCGTCCGTGACGTGCGCCAGGACGATTTGCACGGTAAGCGCGCCGAGGCTTTGCCACTCGTGTTGCGACGTCTCGATCAAGGGCGGGCGCCGCAAACGCAACGCCCGCGACGCGAGTCGCAGCTGTAGCATGCGCGCCGCCCGGAACGCAACGCCGCTCGGCGCGCCCGCCAGGATTGCCGCCGCCAGAGTAGTCACGACGGCGCCTTCACACCGAGCCGGCCCAACACTCTCCAGCCAGTGCTTCACCACGTGGCTTCGTGCGACGTCCGTGTCGTAATACACACTCGCGTTGTTCACGTCCACTCGCTCCGCACGGCTTTTCCGGCGACGAGTTGACAAAGCCGCGGTCACGTACGGGTCGTTCAAAGCGCCGCCCCAGGACGCGACGTGCCAGGCTCGCCAGGACGAGAGCACCAGCGCTGGGAGCGCGTTTTGCCATTTCGCGTCGTTCATGTCCCGCGTTTCCTCACCCGAACCGGCTGCCCCAGTTTCCGCCAGCCACAGCACGTGTCTGTGCGCCATGAAGTCCGCGGGGTCTCGCGGTGAGTTCTCCACGCCGAACTTTAAACCGGCGGCGATCGCGAGAAGCGCGGCTTGCGACGGCGACGATGACGGTTGTTTGTCCGCCCCTTGGCAAACCCCAGACACCACCAAGCCCATCAAGTCGGTGAGCACGGAAAACTGCGTTGCCACGGAGTGCACCTCTAGTAACGGCATCAACGCGTCGTGCGCGGCAGCGCAGATGGGCCACTTCCGCGACCACGCGGGGAACCCCAAGGGCGGGCCGCGCGTGGGAGAATTTTGTTGCGTGCCACTTTTTGAAATTTGGGAAGTAACCTCCGTTTGATCCGCCGACCGCAGCAACGCGTTGCTTGGCAGTGAGTACGCGGGCGGGACGTACTGCGTTTTGTGGACGTCAGTTCCGTCCATCTCCACGCCGTCAACAGGCGACGACGTGACCGCCATCGCGGTATCGTCATCCTGGGGAGTATCTTCAACAGAAAAAGCGGTGTCTTGTGTCTCCGGTTCCCGCAAAGCCCGTCCCGCCTCGGCGAGCGCGAAGCACTCCTTGGCGAGCGTGCTTGGAATCGCCCCGGCTTCGCGTTCCAGAAACGCGGACGCGTCGCTTCCCTTGGCGCCCGCGTTGGCCGAATCGATTTGCGGCGCTGAAGTTTGATTACCCACATCGCGTGCGTGCGTCCACGCGAAGAAACACAGTCCCTCCAGCGCCGCGGAACGAAGCGCCGCCCCCGCGGGGGTCCCCACCGCCGCCCTCGCCGCGGAACTCGCGAAGGTCAGGTCGTTCAGAACGTCTTGGCGCGACATTCCGCGATCCTCTCCCTCTTCATCCGCCAAGGACGACGCTTGCGCCGCGAGAGCCGCGACGGACCCTAAACCGGGGCGCAGCGCAGCGCACAGCGCCCGGGTTCTGTCCTCCGCGACTCGCAAGGTTTCGAAACGAGGCATCGAAGGTCGGCCGGCTCTGCGCCACAGCAACGGCGGCGGCGGGTCTCCGGGGGGAACCCCGAGCGCGGTGTCCGCCCTGGACGACGCACGGTGCCACTGATCCCAGGCCAGCGCGGGGGAGGTTCTGATATCCGCCGTGCGTTTACTAGATGCTTTCTTACTCGTTCTCGTCTTCTTGCTCGCTTTCCTGGAACAAGCAGGTTCAGTCGGCTCGGTGATGTCTACACCAGTCTGTTCCGCCAACACGTCCACGAAGACGGTTTCGCATCCGCCCGCGTTCGCGGCGGCGACCGCGGTGCCCGCCTTGGCGAACGCGGCCCTCGTGAGGTGGTACGTCGTGGCGAATCGCTGCACCGTCGCCGCGTCGGGCGGCGACCCGTTTTCGCCAGCGCGCATGGCGCGCGACGGCGTGCCGCACGCAAGGCTCTCAAGACGGAGCCTCCAGTCCTGCGCCTCCGCTAAACACGTGACCGCGTGCGTGATGTTTTCTTTGCAAGCATCCTCTTTTTCGCAGTCGGATTGCTCGCCGTTTCCGTTTTCCTTCGCCGCCTTTCCTAAAACAACGCCAAGCGCGCTCACCGAGACTTGTTCGAACCGGAACGCGCTTTCCAAAACAGGCGCCAGGGCGTCCACCAACGCGTGCGCTCTTTGGCCCCGGTCCTTCGCGTCCGGGTGTTTGGTGAACCAAACCCCCAGCTGCGCGACGGACGCGACGTCCGCGGCGACCGCGGTTCCCGAGGTTCGCAAATCGCAGTGGATTTTATTTCGCGCCGCGCAAATCAAACCCCGGGTCGTGATTTGAAGTAGTTTGGTGGCGCAGGTTCCGGGTAATTGCCCATACGGGGCGTTTCGAGTCGTCGAGTTCACAGCACAAGTTGCCGTGTGTGTCACAGCAGCAAGTGCCGCCAGCGCATCCGCGGCGACGGCCAGGGAAATCAATTCGAATGACACCCCTAGGCCGTCCGTTCCGGGATTGGGAGACGGTTTCGTGGGTACCACGGAAACTGGGCTGTTTTCGGTTGTCACGTCCGTAGACGAATTTACGTAAGAAAACCTCACCGCGAGCCGTCGCAGCCACGCCGCGGCGTCCGCGAGTTGATCGCAATCGAGTCCACGCGACGACCCAAACGCGGTGCCGGTGAGCAACGCGTGGCCTGACGCGCGTAGCCCGAGGGTTAACCCCACGATTTCGGCGGAGGCCGGGTTTGCTTTTACGGAGGCGACGTTTTCAGCTTCGGTGTCCATAGCCTTCTCCGTGTCGTCCGGCGACGACACAGCACTCGAAAACGTTTCCAGTCCCATTCGTCGCTGCAGCGCAAACAAGGGCAACCCGACCGCGGCTAGGGCGGTGAGTTCCGTTTCACTATACTCACTACCCGAATCTTGATGCGTGGAAGACACTCCAAGCTCCCTGCCGAACAAAACCCCCGCGATGGTTTCAACAAGAGCGCCCGCGCGTTTTGTGGCGTGTTCGGTTCCGCCAAAGCGCGTCAGCGACGAAGCCGTGAGTTTGTCGGGCCAACCCGCCGGTTCCACTAACACGGAGTGGGAGGTGATGGAGGCTGGCGTATTAGAGGCATCAGACGCTTTCCTCAGCGACAACAGGTACGGCCCCACCGCGTTTACAAACGCAAAGGCACACGCCCCGCGCGCGCGTTCCGACGCCTCGCCCCTTGAGTACACGTGGTCCCACGCCGTTCGCAGCGCGCTCGCCGCGCTCGCGCCCCTCGCGAGCAGCTCAACGGTTAATTTGCCCCACACGGACGCCTCCCTTACCGTGATTTGCGCGAAGTGCGCCACCGCGAAGGCTCGCGATTCCGCTTTTTCCTTCGCGGTTCTTTCGGTAGTCGTTTGAACCGACCGTACCCGCGAATCGACGGGGAGTACCCCGAAATCCAAATCCGGTGACTCTTCCGAGAGGAACACGAAATCGCCCCGGATCAGCGATAGGTGCGCCTCCGCCATCGCCAAACGCACAGCGCCCGCCGGGACACCCGACGCGGCCAACACTCCTAACAGGGTTTCCTTCGTTTGGTCTTTGTCCGAACCGAGGGCGTGGAGGGGTGACGGGAGGGTTTCCGAATTTGAACCAATCGAGCTCGATTTGACCGCGAGTTTTTCGGAGAGTTCTTTTTCGGAACCGCCGACTCCACTTTTCTCGCCCCCCGCCATGAACACCTCGACCCCGCGGTTGCGCATCGCCCTGGAGACTTCGCCTCTTCTCGGATCGAGCGCCAAAAACAACCTGAAGTTTGCATGCGCCCGGACCACTCGCGGTTGCCCATCACGCATCCCGCACTCGCTGACCAGCAAAGACCCGCCTTGCTCAAGCAAAGGGTTCAAACGGTCAAGCACCGTGGGCGAACACAAGTTGGCGTTTTCGAGTAACACCCACTCCCCGCGCGTCGCCGCTCTTAGTAAAACCCCGTCCACCCACTCGAACCTTCCCGCGCTCGTCGCCGCGCCTCCCCAGGCGTCGTGGCCCAGCTGGGATGCCCTTTCCAGACACGAACTAGAGAGTTGCGAATCCGTGGTTGTATCTTCAGTCGTCTCGCCGTCAACCGACATCGCGTCGCTCGCGTCGAGGCTTCGCGAGCTTTTCGAAATTTCCAATTTCGTCGCCGCCAAGGCTAAAATCAACGCGAGCAGCGCTTCTCTCGCGCCCGCCGCGTCCGTGGCGGTGGCCGTTCGCGCCGCGCACTGTTCGCAAAGGTTCTGGTATTTGGACCACATCTGCCACACGTGTTCCACCGAAACAAGTAAGTGTGTGTTGTGGCCGTTTTTGTGTGTCGAATCAACATCAAGCGCCCTCGACGCGACTTCCCGGAGCTGTGACAAAACCTCATCTTCAAGAGACGCCCGGTCCCGCGCCGGTTCTTTTTGCTGATACGATGAAAAAGAAAGTGTCAGTCTCGTATGCGCAGTCAGGGAGGCGGAATGTGGTGATTGGGAAAGGCCCTTACCTCAAAGCTCCCGAGCAGCTCGCTGGTGTCCGTCGCCGCGGTCAGGGCGACTCGTCGTAGCGTGCGCCCTGATAGGTCCGCCAAAGTTTTTGCAACGGAAGTTTTGCCCGAACTCGCAGGGCCCACCAAAATGGTCATCCACCCCCGCGCCGCGCAGTAACACGCCGCTTCCAGCGCGGCGGTTTGCGATTTCAGCACCGCGGGGGAATCCGCGACGGAAAAGACGGTGGTACCTCCAACAAATCGAGGCAGTCGGGCGTTGCCCACGTGAAGCGTGTTGTTCACGACAGTCACGGACGGTGGGGGGTAATTAGCACCGGAGGTTATGGAAGGTCTTCCGAACGCATTCGCGAACAACGCAGCGCACGTCGCTCGATCGGACGCGACCCGGAGCCTCTGCGAAAACAACACGCGGTGCGTTACGTCGAGCGCCGACGTGATTTTGTCAACGTCAAAAGGTGACCCGTCTTCGGTATCATCAGGGCCAGTATCAACAGTATCATCTGAATCACCATTATCATCACCTCGACTCAAGTTAACAACCCCCAACTCCAGCCACCGCAACACGTCTCGCAGGTTAAACTCCCACGGCGAACCGGTTCGTGCGAAGCAAGACCCGGGCGCTTTGCTTTCGTTCGCGAGCGACGTGACGAACGTGATCGCGTTTTCCACGACACGAAGTGGGACTTTTTATTGGAAAAGAAAAGGATCAGTCTTTCGGGCCATGTTACGTGAGTAATTACGGGCGGACAATCGGCAAACAGTGTGTTCCCGGATTTGGGAAAGCCCCAAGGCCGTACCTTTAGGGAACAACGAACGCACGATGTGCGTCATGTCCTCAAATTCCATCGCCTCGACGTGTACCCTGGTGAAGCGGTTCAGGAAGGACTTTGGGAGGCCTTTTCTACCGCCGCCCTCCGCAACAGGGTTCTGGCACGCGAACACGCGGAACGTTGGCGGGCACCGGAACGTCTCGCCCAGTTCTGGAACGAAAACTTCTGCCCGGTGATCCAGCGCCGCGTTGAGGCCTGAAATTTATGAAAGAAAGTGTCAGTAATGTATTGGGCGATGTATGGACAAACAGTCATCAGCTTCGGTAAAACAGTGTGTCAGGATTTGGGAAAGCCCCAACACGTACCTTCCAGCACGGGCTGCGGCGCCAAGTTGAGTTCGTCAAGCAGCACCCAGTCGCCTCGGCGCAGGGCGCTTAAAAACGCGCCGTCCGCCCAGCGAAACTCCCCGGCGGCGCCTCCGTCCGCGGGCAGATCCGCACCGAGCAGGTCCATCATGTCCGTCTGTTCCGATAGGTTGATCCGGGTCAGGCGGTGCCCGGACGCCTTCGCAAGCGCGCTGATTAAGGATGTTTTGCCTACTCCCGGGCTTCCTTCCAACAGGATGGGTTTCGTGAGCTGCATCGCCCGTAAAACCCGCGCCGCGTTTCGGGTAGCGCTCGGCGCGTTCAAGTCAAACTCCACGTTCACCGTCCCAATCGCGTCCCTGGAAAGAAGCCCTCGTGGAATCACGAAAGGGACGACCCCGAAGGTTTGGTCGTCGTCCACGAAGCAGCCGTCAGGCGTAACGTCTGACATGCCCGCGAGCTTCTTCGTGCTTCTGGAGGCTCCGACTAATTGCTCATTGGCGTCGACGGCGCCGTCCCGTCCGCGCGGTGTCCCGCCGGGGTTGCTCGCGGCGTCGACGGCGTAGTGAGACTGGAGTGAGACGAAAGAAAAGGTGTACGTGAAAGGAGTAGTCGTAAAAGGGGTAAACGGAGTCAGCATACGTGGACAAGGTACGCGGTGAGCAATTAGTCACAGACACAGAGAACAACGGTGACACGATGAAACTTGGAACTTTGGCGGACCACGCGGGCGGTACCGCCGGGCGGGGTTTCGGGTTTCTTCTTTTCGGTTCGGCCTTCTCGGATTGAACGCTGTCCTCCGACTAATTGCCCATACAGACTCCTTCTTCCCGGTTGTACCACGCTCCGCGGCTCAGGTTGCATTTTTTTGTCAATCACAGAATTCTGAAACTTACCAGGTACAACGAGACATCAAGGCCGAGAGGTGGTATTACTACTACCACGAAAACAACGAAGGACGGTTGGAATAGCATCCGTTGAAAAAACATTCCACGAAAAGAAAAACCAAAAACGAAACACCAGAAAAAAACCAAACTTACCTCCTTCGGCAGTTGTCGCCGCAGAAACCCCTCGCACTCGTTCGCCAGGTGCTTCGCGGTTTCCTCGGGGAGCCCCAGCCCTAAACCGAGGCCGTCTAACAACGTCAAATACGCGCCGTGCACGTACGCCTCTTCGGGAGTCAGACGGCGAGGCGGCGAGACGGACGGTTGTTGGTCGGTTGCATTCGTGGAGCCTCCTCCGACTGGATGCTCACTGGAGCCGCCGTCGCCGACCACCGACGCGCGCATGAACTGCGCCCATGCGACCAGGTCCCTTGTCAAAAGCGCCCCCCGCGCGGCGCCTCGCCCGGCGGCTTCGCGGTAGAAGCTCCAGAACTCCGCGAGCCGCGACGAGTACGGTGCCAATTCAGGCTCGGGAATTCGCTGCGCGGTGATCATCGCCATTTCCCGTTCCGAGTTACTCGCCCCGATCCAGATTTCGCAAAAGCGGTTGCGAAGCGCCGGTGACAATTCTTTTTTCCCGAAATCGCCCCCAGGGTTCATCGTGCCTATGATCCGAAAGTTCGGGTGCGCCACCAACTCTTCGACTTCGGCGCCGCCTTTTTCGGGTAACGTTAGGGTTCGCCCGGGTTCCAAAACGCTGTTCAAGCGCTCCAAAACGCTGTCCTCCGCGAGGGACAGCTCGTCCACCAACAAAATATCCCCGTGCTTCATCGCCAACACCAAAGGGCCGTCCTCCCACGCGAACGGGAGCTTGTATTGGTTCTGGGTTTCTTTTTCGGTTTCGTTTTCGTCGCTTTCTTCGTCAATCTCGTTGTCGCCTCCGACTAATTGCTCACCCGCGCTTCTCCGCGTCGGGCGGAACCCGCCCAGGAAGTCCCCGGTTTCCGTGTGCTGGTGGCAGTTTAGAATCCGTAGCTTCTGGCCGCGAAGCAGGCTGAGCAACTGCACGATGGATGTTTTCCCGCACCCGGTTTCACCCACAAGAAGCGCGGGCTCCTTGTGCTCCAAGCAAGTTTCCTTGATTGAAAAAGAAAAGAAAAGTGTCAGTCTTGTATGGGAAAACAGTCTTTCTTGGAATTAGGGATTTGGGGGAAATGCAAATACGCACCACCAGGGAAAACAAACGTTTCGCGGCGGGCGTCCACGCCATCGCATCGGACAACGCCGCCGCGTCTTCCGCGTCTCGTCGCGCCTGCGACGCTTCCGCTTTCGCGAGCGGACTGGTTGCGTTAACTTCGGCGTCGTTTGCGGAGGCATTCGCACCAGCCGCGGCGTCGTGTAGCCTCAACTTAAGCGCGTCGCCATCCGCGGCGACGTACATTTTTGTTTCACTCAACACAGAAAAATCTTTGACTTTCAAAACGTCAATCAAAGTTTGTTTCAAAGCGTCTCTTTCCTCTTCCGACCGAACGCGTTCGCCCAAAACGCGAAACCCATCCTGGGCCAGCTCCTCGTACCCGTTGGACTTTCGGTTCGCCCACCGGAAAAGGTCCCTCGCGGTGACGAAACCGTCCTTCCCCGCGAAAGCCCGCGACGCGGCGCGTCGGCGCTGTAAATCCTGTTTTTGTGAACGAAAACGGTCAGTCTTGTGTTGGGCGATGTATGGACAAACAGTGCACTCTGGACAATCGGCAAACGTAGGTGCCTGGGCTTGGGAAACGCGCGATACGTACCCGCATCACCTCCACGATTTTTGACGCGTACGAAGGCGCGACGCCGCAGCGTTTGTTCAGAATCACGCGAAGCTCGTCATCGGGAATATCCCCGACGTGAATTTCCATGAAACGGTTTCGAAAGGCTTTGGACAGGACTTTCCGGCCGCCGTAGGTCACGCCAGGCGGGTTCTGCGTCGCGAACAACGCGAAGTGCGGGTGCGGCTTGATTGTTTCTTGAAGCTCGGGGACGAAAAGTTCCCGGTTATCGTCCAACAACCGGTTCAGCGCTTCCAACACGTCACTCGGCGCTAAGTTAAGCTCGTCAAGCACGATCCACCACCCCTTGCGCACGGCTTGCACCAAGGCGCCCTCCTGGAAAGTCAGTTTGCCTGTGTTTTTTGATTTTTGTGACGGGGTTGTTAGTGTGATTGGTAGTGTTACAGGAGATTGGAAGTGATTGGTAGTCATCGTAAGCGTGGGTGTTCGTGTTAGTGTGGCTCTTTATTCGAGCGACAAAAAGTGACGAAAAAAAAAAAGACAAAAAGAATGCTCCCCTCAAAAGAATGTGCCCCTCCGTTTCCGCGCGCGTTTGACGCGACCCCGGGTCTTACCCCGGGCTCGCCGGTTAGGCGCGTTGAAACGGGTGGTCGAATCTCCGGCAACCTTCCAGCTCTACTACGCCCATTAAGGGGGCGCGCGAGTAACGAACGGAAGCCGTTTTTTTTTCAAAAAAAAACCAAAAAACAGCACCCGAAACAAAGTAAAACGTACCTTCCGCGTCTGTGACGTAGCTCCCTAAATACTCCTGCAAATCCGTGTGTTCGTGGTTGTTAATGCGGACGAACCTGTGTCCGGTTCGCTGCGCGAGGTACTCCACTAAGGACGTCTTGCCGGACGAAGTAGGGCCTTGTAACAGAATGGGGTGTCTGCGCAAAAGACAGGCGCGCGCCAGCGCCGACAGGTGCGCCCGCACGTTCGGCGTGACGATGTACCGCCCGCTACTTTCGGGGTCCACCCGGTCACCCTCACCCGCCGCGACCCAGTACTGCTCAACAAGCACGTGCCCGTCCCCGGGCGGGGAAGCGGGGGCTTTGAAAATAGCCTACCGGGAGGGTAAGGGAACGAGGTAAAAGTAGAGGTCAGCGCTGTCCGGTAAACGAGCGATCCAGAGCGCTCTCCGCGGGATTTATGAATAATAACTCAAGCAAGACCTTTCCGCAAAAAAAACGAGTTATGCGGCGCCGCTCTTCTCGCGCGCTCAGCGTCACTTTTCAGTGTCGCGCGAAGAATAGGTATGGACCCCGGCAGTGAATGTACCACCCCAATCAGGACCATGACGAGTCCATAAGAAGGACCCCACGGGCTGGAGGAGTGGCCTTCTTTTGGGAAGAAGTATCCGATAGGAAGTAAAAAAGAAAAGAAAAACTTTTGCGAAATACGAAAAAAGAAAAGGAGAATCGTTGGAAACTCCAGAAAAAGAAACGTACCTTCAGCGCGACGCCCCTTAACAAGTGATTGACCATCAGTTTTTCCAGCTCTTCGTACGAGGTTCTTTTTAACAGGGTTTGAAACGACATCGCGAAGCCGTCGTAGAGTGCTCTTTGGATGCCGTATACTGGGGCGGCGTGCCTGACGTACTCCATGGCTCGGGTTAGCGTTCGCAGCGAGTACTGCGGTTTCTGGTCCGCGCTGTCGTTTAGGGTTCGACGAGCCGCGAGCCTCGCGGCTAAGTAAAAATCAACAACCGCGTCCACCGGTGCGGCAGGTACCCCCCGCAAGCCGTTACTCACCAACAAGCTCAAGTCCTCCCGACCCTCGCACTCGCCGCAAAACACCTCCGTGAACCTGTGTTTCAAGGCCGCGGGTAGGTCTCTTTTCCCGACGTCGGTGGCCGGGTTCATGGCGCCGAAAACACGAAACCTGCGATTGGTACAGAAAAAAGAAAAAGGTCAGTCTCTTCC
>Ga0115004_10001600_pt1 | contig 18533 bp, 3 predicted proteins | sample ArcticOcean_MG_C_10_FD_88737 | JGI IMG/M metagenome (GOLD analysis project Ga0115004, IMG submission 88737) | Marine microbial communities from western Arctic Ocean - ArcticOcean_MG_CB11_90 | ecosystem: Environmental > Aquatic > Marine > Oceanic | place: Arctic Ocean: Canada Basin | collected...
CACACACACACACACACACACACACACACACACACACACACACACACACACACACCCTGCTTCTGTGTCGCTCGCCATCGGTCGTGCCCGGGCTACGTGTCGGACACCATGTCGTCGGCCGTGCCCATGCTCTCCACAAACTGCTCGGGGTAGGCCGAGGCGTACTCGCCCGGCGCGTACGGGTTTGCATCGAGCGCCTTGCGCACGTATTCCCACGTGACGCCGGGCTTGGGGCCATAGAAGGTGCCGCCGGCGTAGAAGCGTCCGCGAAACCACACGCCGTGGTACGCCAGGTCCATGTCCTCCTCGTCAAAGTTCTCGAGCTGTGGGTCACGCTCGTAGCCCGTCGGGTCGCTCCGGTTGCGCTGCCGCCACAGTATCCGATGCACTGCCGCCCAGAACAGATTCGCCGGCCACTCCACGCCGTTGAGCTGGATGGATCCGTACGCGCCGTCGCTTGGGTAAAACGTGGCGCTGCGGCTCTCGGCGCTCATCGGCCGAAGCGGCACGCGTGGGTATCGTTGCCGACGGCGGGTCACGCTGCTGGCCACCGCGCCGCCCTCCGCATCGGCTCCAGGGTCGTCCTCGTCCTCGTCAAAGTAGCCGACGTCCCATCTCCCCTCTGCCTCCCACTGCGCTCGCTCCTGCTCCGACATATCCGCAAACCGCTCGCCAGCCTCGTCCGCCTGTCGGTCCGGGTCCTCATCCTCCATCGACTCGCCGTCGCCCGCGTTGCCCATGCTCTCCTCTCGAGCACGGACGCGAGGTGCGCTCGGCCCAGGAATGCGTGAGCCCTGCTCCAGGATCTGGGGCCCGCCCTCCTCTCCCATATCAGCGTCTTCCACCTCCTCCTCCTCCTCCTCCTCCTCCTCCTCCTCCTCCTCGTCGTCGGGACGGCGCGCCTGTTCCTCGCGCTGCTGGCGCGCCTGTTCCTCGCGCTGCTGGCGCGCCTGTTCCTCGCGCTCGTTGTCGCGCTCCAGTCGGTCCGCGGCGTCCTGCTGCCGATCTGCGGCGCGCCGCTGCAGCGCGGCGGCCTGGGCGGCGGCCTGGTCTCGCTGTCGCTGGTTGCGTGCGTCCTCCGCCGCCTGCTCCTCGGCGGTGGGCTGCGCGCTCCACCACTCCTGGTTGGTGCGCGTGACGCGTGCGGGCGCGCCGCGTGCGACGGCGTCGACCTCGCGCCATACGGGGTGGTCCGCAAGCGCGTTGAGATCGGGCTGCAGCTGGTGCGGTGGCCGGCCGCCGCGCTGCGGATTCTGGTTGGCCATGCTGAACGGTGTAAGCTTTAGTAGCTTCCTCATGTTGTCCACCAGCGCGTCGTTGAACCAGAGCAGCGCGTCGCGGGCGCCGTCGGCAAACGGCATCGCTGGGTCGGCGCGAGGCTCGTCCGCCCAGATGCGCATCTCGGGTGCCGGCTTGACGCCCTCCCGAATGCTGCGCGGGTCGCGGATCAGCACGCACTCGCGGAACGGCGCCGTGCCGATCTTGAAGTACACCGTCCACGTGCGGCCCTGGTTGCGCGTCACGAAGCGCACGGCGCACGTGTCCTCGTAAAAGACCTCCGCCGTGCCAAGTCCGTGCTGCCAGCGTTTGCAAGGCTCGAGGCTGACCTTTTGCTTCTTCGCTCCACCGCCGCCCTCCGTGTCGACGAGGGCGTCGTGGCTGATCTGCGCGCATCCCGCAAACTCAAACGTGAACCCACCCTCGGCCGATCCCGCGCTTCCGCCATCGTACTTGACGTCCTGCTTCAGCGCCTGTTCGGGCACTTCGACGCACCGGCTGCGCCAGCGGTTGTCGTTGCCACGCTCCCAAAAGACGATGTGCGGCTTCGACCGTGCCGCGTGTAGCGCCCAGAGCGCCACGGTGTCGACGCGCGAGAGCAGCACGGCGCCACGCCGGCGCGCAGTCTGCGTTCTTGCGTTGCCGCCGGGCACGGCGGCCTGCAGCCGTCCCGCCGCGTAGCCCGTCGTCTCGGCAGAGAGGCCGTTCTTCGAGAAGAAGCGGCGCGCCGGGTGGTTGGCGTCGCTCGGTTGCGAGAAGCGACCGAACGCTTTGATTGCATCGTCTTTTGACGCCGACAGCGGCGGGGCGCCCTCGTTGAGCGTCGCAAGCAGGTAGTGCGCTACCTCCGCCGCCGGCGCGTAGTGCGTGTAGCCCGAAGGCGGATCCCACGTTGCCCCAAGCCCCGGCGCGGGGTTGACAGGCTTGTTGCGGACCGGGCCGGCGCTGTGCGGCAGCACGCTCCACACCTCGTTCTCGGGACGCTGCAGCGGCAGCGCGGGCAGGTATAGCCCCGCGGCGGCGCGAGGCTCGGGCTCGCGCCACGACGCAATGCGCGGGTTGGCGCCCGGCGCGCGCTTGATGTACAGCGTGCGCTGGAAGCTGGTGCGCATGACGACGTCGCCCGGAATCTCCGCCGGTGTGATGTCGCCATGCGTCACCTCAAAAACCGAGTTGCGCAGCGCGAGGTCGGGGTTCTCCATCTCGAGTCCGCCCGCCTCGTACGCGTGCACGAGCGCGCACGCACGCGCGTCCCAGAAGCCAATCGTCACGGAGCGCGCAATGTTCGCGATGGCGTCGCCGTCGACGCGCGGGTTGGGCCACTGCACCGCAGGCGCGCCGCGCGCGCCGATCTTCTCGTAGAAAAACCCCACGTGCACGCGCCGGTGCTTCAGCTCCTCGGTGTCACGGCTGCGCATGTCAAACTCCGGTTCGACGTCCTCGCGTATCGTTTCCCGCATGTTTCCGCGCCACACCAGCTGCGTCACGAGGCGCGAGATGGGGCGCCACGGCCCCGGAATGTCTTGCTCGAGTCGCTCGATCACTCTGCCACGCTCCTTGTCGTTCGCCTGGCGAAGCGCCTGGCGTTTGCCCGCGTCCGAATCGACCCCAAGGCCGCGCTCGCCCATGCGATCGTACAAGAAGCGGCGAAGGTACTCGGTCATGGCAGCGGTGAGCGGCCGCAGCGCGTCCTGTGCGCGCTGCTGCGCCACCCGGCGCGCCGCGTCAAACTGGGCCAGAACGGCTTGCCAGCCGCCCGGCGGTAGTTGGTTGGCCATTCAAGCTCCGGTGACGGTACCGTGAAACGCTCGTTACTCTATGGAGGGTTCCACGTCACTTATGCCACCACCAACACCGCCCTGCGCTCGAGCGCCTGAATCGACTTCTCCATCCAGTCCTCCTGTTCGTGCACTTGCTGCAGCAGGAGCTGCAGCCGTGCGACGAGCGGCTTCCCTCGAATGCCCACCTCGCGCGCGGCGCGGATGGCCCCGTCCACCACCTCGTGCACCTGCTTGTCGAACGTCTCCGACGGCAGCGCCTCCTGCAGCTGGCGCACGTATGCCTCGAATCGCGCCTCGTGCGCGTCCGCGTCGTGCATGCTCTCCTCTCCCACCGCGCTGGCCCGCTCGTCGGAGAAGGCGCGCAGGCGACGCATGATCTCCACCCACCCCTCTACGGCCACGGCAAGCTGCCACCCCTTCAGCGTTGCCTCGTTTGGCATCGAATGTGCGCTGGTGTACGAGACGCACACACGCACAACTCACCTACCTCAATAGCGCGGGTGCAACTCTAATGCTCAGTTCGGGAAGACGCCCAGGTGTGGGTCGCGCCCCGTCTCGCCCTGCACGCTCGGTCCGATGGCGCTGGACGGCAGCAGTGCGTTGAACTTGGAGCGGATGGTGACAGCAAAGCCGTCGTCGTTGACGGCCTTGGTGATGACTTTAAAAACCTCCGCCTCCGTCGCTGTCGCTGGCGCTGACTGCGCCATTGCGCGACGCAGGTTGTGCGTGAGCCGCGCGGCCGTTGCCAGGTCGGCGCGCAGGTTGGCAAACGCCGAGCCGCGCGCGGCAGAAACGTCGACGGCGTCGAGCAGCACGTCGTCAAAGGAAGGGCAGTCGTACGCGCCGCTCTTGCGAAAGCGCACGACGGTCGCCTCGAGCCGCGCGGCCGCCTCGCTGCCAAAGCCGCGCTTCAGCTTCATCAGGCGCTGCGTGATCGCGTTGGCGTCGGGCGCCTGGTCGTACGTGCCGCGCTTCGCTCGCACCTTCTCGCGCATGTACCGCTCCGTCGGGCACAGCTGCGTGCCAGCGTACATGGCGGCCACGTCGATGGCGGGTGGCGCGTTGCCACCAGCGCCTTCCACGTTTCGCACCGGCATGCGCGGCGGCTCCCACGACCACAGCAGGCACAGCCGTCCCATCTCAACGATGCCCGCCCGTCGCAGCTCCATGGCACACGGGGGGACGATCTGCAGCGCGACGACGGAGCGCTCGCTGTGCTCCTGGAAGCGCGCGAGCGTCCGCCTCAGAGGCGCGAGCACGGCGTCGGCCGCGGCCTCGCTCTCCAAGACGCTCGCCGCCGCGGCGGTTGCCGAGGGAAGCGGGAGCTGGTCGACCGCCGCGCGGCAGAGTAGCGCAAACTCGGCGAGCGTCGGCGTGACGACCGCCGTCGCGACGTACTGCACCAGCATGGCGCGCTCGTAGTCCATGAGCGTGAACGCGCCGCCGTACATCGGCGCAAACGTGTCGCGTGCGAGCATCTCGCGCGTGGTGTGCTCGACGCCCGACCACGAGTACCCCATGCCTTCGTCGCTCGTGCGCGGCCAGAGCGACCACGCGCTGGCCGGGAGGACCGACACCTCGTTGTACTCACCGGCGACGGCGCCGCGCAGCGCGTCGCTCACGCGCACGCGCGTGAGCCGATTATCGACCGAGGCGTGCGCGAGCGGGACGACGGGCCGCGCGCTGCTCGTTGCCTCGCTCCCAAAGAGCCACGCGTACGCCGCCACGGCCCGTGGCGCGTCCTCCAGCGTCACCGCCGTGTAGCGACGCTCGCTGTTTGCCCTGTCCGCCGCGCTCGGACCGTACCCTGTAAGGTAGATCTGCGCGTATTGCTTCTCCTCGTAGTCGTTGTATCGGCGGTTGCCACCCTGTCGCGCGCTTGCGCGCGTGATGCTGATCAGTCGTCGCGCGAGCGTGTCGATCTCGCCCTTCATCCCCGTCACTACAATCTGCGCGCCCTTCTGCTGCGCGCGCGCGACGAGGTCGTCGCGCACCGACGGCAGCAGGCCGAAGACGCCGCGGCGGTCGATGGCGAGCGGGTCTGTGCAGTTGCGCAGCTCGCCGCCCGACAGCAGCGCCGCGATCTCGACGGCGTACTGCGTGAGTCGGCACGCGACCAGGTGGCCGTCGACGTTGCGTGGGCCCTTTGCCGCACCGTCGACGTACTTGCGCGACGGCACCGTCGACCGCGTCAGCCACCCCTCGCCCATGTGCTCCTCGGCCGGCGGGAGGAAGCGACCGTCGTTGTCGCGCGCGAGGCGGCGCGCCTCCGAGCTGCCATAGTACGCGAACCGCGGCGCGAGGCGCGCCTGCAGGTACGAGCCGGCCGCGCCGAACAACGCGATCGTCGCGATGCGCACGAGCGACGCGCCGCGCTCTTCGAGGTCGAGTCGCGCGCCGATCAGCGTTGCCACGACAGTGGGCACCGCCTCGGTCGACACGTGCGCAATCACCACGTTCATCAGCATGCCAAGCATTGCGACGCCCGACGAGTAGAGCGACGGCGTGCCGGGCGCGTGCCGTCCGCCCAGGAAGAAGTCGCCGAGCGTGTCGAGCCCGATGCCGCCCGTGGAGAGGTCGGAGCGCAGCCGTAGCAGCAGCTGGCCAAGCGTGAACACGCCCACTGAGATCCCCATGACGTTGCTCTGCGGTCCGGCGCCCACCTCGAGCTTGACGCCCCACCGCTCGGCAACGAACACGGCGGGCAGCCGCTGGCCCATCTCGAAGCCGACGGTCTTGATCAGGTTGGCGTCGTCCTTGAAGGCACGCTGCGCGTACGCGAGCTTGCTCAGCGACAGCTTGCCGGCGGCGTCCTTGACGGGCAGCTTGACCGTGCCCGCCGTGGGATTCCGCAGCTGCGCCAACACGAGCGCCGGGCCGCGCGCGTCCTTGTACCAGTGACGCAGCGACTCCTTCACCTTGTTGCGAAACACGGTGGTGACCGTCGAGAGCAGCGCGCGGCGGACGCCCCTCGCCGCGTCCTTGGCCATCTCCAGCGGGAGCAGCTCGTGCGCACCCAGCCGCGACACCAGCATCTCTCGCGACATCGTTACCTCGCCCCCGTGGAGCGCGTCCTTGCCGAGGGCGTACATCGTGGACACGCTGTCGCCCTGCGGCGTCATCGTTGCCGTCGCCACGCGCGCGCGGTCGGCGGCCTCGCCGCCCTCGACAACGTCGAGCAGGCTGTCGAGCTGCGCCAGCTCGGCGAGCGCACCCACCTTCTCCTTCTCAAGCACGCCCTGCAGGTCGGAGTACAGCCGCGCGGCGACCGCCGCGGGCTCGCTCGAGAGCGTGCCGTCGGGCTGTGTGCCCGGTGCGAGCGGGTCCTTGACGCCCTGCTCAGACAGCGCCTCCGTCGCACGCCGCACGCCCTCCGTGAGCTCCTCGAGCGTGATCGCCGCCTCGTCCAACGGCAGCGCCGCCGCCTCCGCTGCCGTCGTGCGCTGAAGCAGCCGGCCCACGTGATGCCGCGTCCACTCGGAAAACTGGCCGAGGTCGACGCGGTCGAATGGGATCGCGTGCGGCGGCTGGCGCGCCGCCTCGCTCTCGGCGCGCACGCGCTCCTCCTCCGCCGTCGTGGCCGTCGCCGTGTCGGTTGCTTCGCGCTTGGCCTTGACGCGCGCCTCGCGCTGCTCCTCGGTCTCGCGCGCCTCGCGCTCCCGCGCCTCCTTCTCTCCGTCCGCCTTCTGCTTCGCCTCCGCCTCCTTCCGGTCCCATAGCTCGGCGTTTGCCGCCTCCTGCTCGGCCATGCGGTTCTTGAAGATGGAACGGACGCCTTCTCCAGCGGCAGCGGCGACAGCGCGGGCGCTCTCGTAGTAGCTACCACCCGCCGCCGTCTCCTCCGCGTCCGGCGCGTCGTTCAGCCCGCACGTCGCGCGGTTCCTGCCACGGTCAGCATAAACAAACAGGGCACCGCCTTCGAAGGTTGCCGACGACTCTGGGCCGCGCTCCGGCATGTCGGCGTCGTTGCCGTCCGCGCGCGCACCCGCTCCCGTCTTGCCGTCCTCGGCAGCCGCGCTTGCGGGGGGGCGCAGAGGCAGGGCGCGCGTCTCGCCCTGCCTACCGAGCGGCCCAAGCCCGTCGACGAACCCAACGTAGGCGTTGGACGTCAGCCAGTCGAAGAGCGCCTCCAGTCCGAGCGACGTGCCGATCCCCATTGCCATCACGGCGGTCGCGTACGATGTCTGCGCCAAGCGCGATCGGCTGCGCGTCACGGCACCGGACGGCGCGTGCGCCAGCGCGGCCCGGGCGCCCATCTCCTGCAGCATCGCCGCCTTCTCCGCGTTGAGTGCCCAGATGTTCTTTGCAAACGGAAGGAACTGCTCGGTGACGACCGGCCTGCCGTAGTACGCCAGCGCGACCGCGAGCGCGGGCGAAGCGACGGCGATGGCGGCGCCGCTCCCGACGGCGGAGACCAGGGCGCCCGCAAACGTCGAGCCGCCCGTGAGCACGAGCGCCCACTCGCTGCCGCCCGTGCGCCGCACGAGGTCGCGCGCTTCGCGTGTGCTGGCGGCCACGCGCTCGGCCTTTGCCTTGAACAGCACCTTGAGCCCCTCCAGCAGCTGCTTGGACAGCTCGGTCGAAAAGAAGCCGCGAAGCGTCGTGTACATGGCGACCAGCCCGACCGCCTTCAGGCCCTGCGTGCTGCAGTAGATGGCGAGCAGGCTTGAGGCGCACGCCGTTGCGGTCGCCTGCGCGTGCCCGCCCTGTCCGAGCTGCAGCGTCAGCATCGTGCGCAAGATCAGGTTGACGGCGTTCCTGAAGAAGTCCATCGACTGCTTCAGCAGCGCCGCCCGATCAAACTGCTCGCGCAGCCCGCCGAGCTGCTCGTAGCCGCCGTGGATGAGCTTGAGAATCGCGTCCATCACGCCCGGGGTCACGCTCTGATCCGGTGTGGTCCCAAGCGCAAGGACCGCGCGCAGCAGCGCATCGGACCGGTCGCCGGGCTGCGAATTCCCCATCGTCTGCTCGTACGTGTTGCTCGCGCCGTCGACAAGGCCACGCAGATCATCCGCAGACCTGGGCGAGTACAGCTGCAGCCGCATCAGCGACGACGCCACGGCGGCGACGTTGAGCGCTTCGGCCGCGGCGTGCGCACCGTCGGCCGAGAAGAGGCCGATGGTCCCCCACGTCTCACCAGCGTACGGCGTAGACGGGCACAGCGTCGCAAGGCCCTTCTTGGTGGCGCCGTCGGCGTACCCAACCGACGCGCTCGCCACGCCGCTGTGCGGGTTCATCCGATGCGCCACCGTCTTGATGTCAAAGCCCTGGCTGCCACTGGAGACGCGGCACGTGTCCAGCCCTTGCCAGTTGGTCTCCTCGCCGGCGGTGTACCCGAGCTCCTGGCGTGTTGCCGAGGCCGACGCGAGCATGTCCAGCATCGGCTCGAGGCACGCGTCGTTCGTCCTGAGGTGCTCGGGCTGTTCGAGCGGGCTTGCGTCGAAGAGCGACTGGCGCTGCGCCGATCGTTGCGACACAAACCAACCGACGCGCACGGTGTCGCCAAACGGAAAGGCGGCGTCGGCCTCGACCTCGTTGGCCACGAGCCTGGCGCCCTCAACGCGCAGCGGCTCAATTGGCTCGACGCGCACGAGGATGGCCAGACGCGCCAGCGGCGTGGCGCACGCCTGGATGCGCTTCAGCAGCCCCGCCGCCAGCTCGTCGAGGCTCTGCTTGCGCCCGGTCCCGCGCTGCAGCGCCGAGCCTCCCTCGCCAACGTAGCTGGGCTGGTCGGCGGTCGACTCGCGGTGTCGCAGCAGCTGCACCGCGGCCACGCGCGAAGCGCCGCCTCGACCGCTCCGCATGGCAACCGACAGCAGCCGCAGCGCCAGGTACACCATCGTCGCGCGGCGCGGCACGTCGGTCGCGTTGGCCGGATCCTCGGCCACCACAAACTCGAGCGCGCCGCTCGTCGTCTTGCTGGTCATCCAAGCAAAGCGGTCGCTCTGGCTGTTCCGCAGCGCCGTCACGTCAATGTCGACGAGCATCAGCTGGTCGTCGGGCGTGCCGCCGACGGGGAGCGTGCCGAGGACGACGCCGGTACGCGTGGCGCGCGTTGCCGGCGGCGCCACGCGATTCGCGAGCGCGCGTAGCGCCGACCACTCGACGTACGCGCTGCAGCCTCCCGCGCGGCCACGCCCCTCGCGCAGCGCGGCGACCGCCGCGTACTCGACCGCGTGCGTGAGTGGGTAGTGCACGCGTGCATCGGGATCAGCGTCCTGCACGTGACGGGCGTCGATCTGCGCGACCTGCTTTGGCAAGAGCAGCTGGTATCGAAGTGGCGGCGGCGCGCTGATCGGCAGCGCCGCACTCACCAGCGCAAGGTGCAGCCGCATCGTCTCGTCGACGAGCTCGGCTGCGCGCAGCGCCCGCGCGCCGCGCGGCGCGACGTTCGGAACGAGCACCGCCGCCGCCCGATACGTCAGGTCGGCGAGCCGCGCGGCGATGGCCTCCGGCTGCAGCGGCACCTCGTTTGCCGTGATTGGCAGCGCGACGACCGCCTCGATCGACTCCTTCAGCATCGCCTCGGGCGTGGCCCGCATGGCGACCGCTGGCTGGGCACCGCGCATCAGCGCGTTGCTCATCGCGAGCCGGTGCGTGCACTCGGCAACCATCGCCTTGCACAGCTCGACCAGCTGCCTCGACTCGGTCACGAGCGCCGATGGCGCCGCGCTCATCGCGTACGTCAGCACCTCCGCGTCGCCGCCTGGTCCGGTCGGGCGGTTCGCCACGTTGTGGCCCACCGTTGCGACGATGACGCTGCGCGATGCGTTGGCCGTCTTCGTCATCACACCAAGGCCCGCGCGCGCCAGATGCGTCCGCTCCGGGTCGCCGATGCGATTCGTGTCGATCTCGCCCACGACGTCGCGCTCCGCCTCCCACCGAAGCACGCGCGGCGTGGCGGCGGGCGCATCCGCAGTGGACTTGCTCGCGAACGCAATGCCGATCACGCGCGGCACAAGGTCGAGGCGGCGCAGGGCGTACGCGTCGTAGGCGCGCACGTGGCCGTCGACCGTCTCGGGAGTGGGCGGCACCGTCGCGTCCGTCGGCGCCTCGCCGAGCCACAGGTCAAAGTCGGCCGGGTTGGGCGCTGCGATCAGCCTGTCGCTGTCGTCGGGCGGTGCGACGCGCACCGTCGACGACAGCAGCGCCGTCGCGGCCGACAGCGCGCGCGAGGCCATCCCGGACGACAGGAGCAGCTCGCGCATCGGCGAGTCCACCTCGAGCACGTCGTGCTCGGAGCGTGCCCGCGCGTACGCGCGCTGCATGCGCACCTCGGGCTCGGGCAGCACCTCGAGCTGCAGCAGCACCGACCGCTTCTTGATGCGCAGCCGCGTCAGCTCGCGCCACCACTCGCGCAGCGTTTCCTCCGACAGGTTGATCACGTCCACGCCCGCCGCGTCACCCGCCGCTTGCTTGCCCTTGCCCTTGCCGTCTGGCTGCAGTCGAATCTGGCGACCGATCGACGCCGGCGCGTCGGCCGGTGTCACACTGTCGGTGAGTAGATCAAGCGGCACAAGCGGCCCCGCGGCACGCCCAGCAAGCGCGACCATCATCGAAGGAAAGGCGTCTGCAACGGCCTTGAGCACCGCGCTCGACGCTTGGAGCGGCACCATCGCACTTCGTGCCGCGCCCATCATGCCGCCAAACGGCGCGCCCGCCTTCGACGCCATCTCCGTGGCCTGGACGCCGTACCATACCGCGGCAACGGTCAATCCGAACGCGGTCATCAGCAGGCTTCGCGGGACGTTTTCTGGCAGCACGCCGTCGATGCGTTCGGCCACTCGGTTCATCCAGTGCTGGTTGGTCGGGCTCAGGTCGAGGCTGCCAGCCAGGCGCCGCAGCACGGCGGCCGCCGGAAAGGCGCCGACCAGCATGACGGCCAGGTGCTGCGCCTGGACAATCTCCGCCTCGAACAGTGAGGTGAACAGCTCGTACGTCTTGGTCGCGTCTCCTTCCACCGGCTTGTTGTTGTAGTACATCAGCGTGCGCGTCACGTAGCCAGACATGATGGCCACGCCGGCCAGGCGCAGGTACCGGCTTGCCCTGCGGATCACCGGAATTTGCGCCCGCTCGTCAAAGGCGCTCCACGCCGCCGAGAAGCCCACCTGGATCGACTGGCCGAGGCCAATGAAGCTGTGGCGGTGGGTCAGCTCGCCCATGGTACCAAGCGCCGTGATGGACGACTGCGACACGATCAGCCTCCCCGAGAGGCCGAGAGTCACGCTTGTCACGCCGGCAACGAGCCACGGCACCCACCCGCTCTCGCAGGACGGCACGAGCGAGCTCACCGCGTCCATCGAACCGACGAGCGCAAAGGTGCCCACGCTCGCAAGCACGAGAAAGTACGGGAGCTTCTTGCCTCGCTGCTGCTCACGTCGGTCCAATGCCGTTGCTTCGATGCGCGCCGCCGCGTCGATCGTCGCCTCGCCGAGGAACTGATTCCAGAGCGACACCGCCGCGCCGTTGATCATTCCAAACACGAGCGCGTCGTACGACCCAAAGACCTTTTCCTTCATCTCCGCGATCTTCTGTGCGGCCACGGCCCCGCGCAGCGCCGTTTTCATGTTCGTGCTGCCCGTCCAAGTCGCAATCACCGTCGCCGCCGTTATGACGCCGCTTGGAATCGAACGGCCAATCGCCGCTTGGAATCGGACGTCTTTTGAGGTGAACGGCATATTGTTGGCAACGATCTTCGGATTGATGCTGAAGCGATCGCAGGTGATGAACGCGCCGATCACGGTCGCCCCGAGGCGCATCACGAGTCCGGCCTCGACAAACGGAAGCAGGAGGGCGGCCTGGCCCGTCTGCGAGCCGGTCTGGCGACCCACCGCGACGGCCGCGACCTGCGCGCTCAACGCGAGCGCGCGCAGCGTGCCCTGCGCAATGTTGCCGAGCAGGAACTCGTTGGCGATGCGCGACGAGCCCTCGTCGAGCCGGTCCCCGTCGCCGTCAACGTTGCTGTTGGCTCCGCCGGTTCGCACGGCGCTTTGGTCGAAGAAGGCGTCGAGTCCGCCGGCCAGCTCGCACAGCGCGCCGTACTCGACAACCTCGAGGACGGTGCGCGTCATCGGGCCAACGTCGACGTGGGCGGCCAGGAACGGACTGAAGCCAAGGACGCCGCCGGCGAGGCGGAAGGCCAGGTTGCCTCCAAAGACCACGGCGCCGTAGACGAGCCCCACCTGCCTGCGGTAGTCCTTGGCGGCGACCGCGATCTGTCGCGCGGCGGCATCCGTGCGCTTGATCGTGTCGTACTCCTCGGCCGCGCCTCGGTCTTCGCGGTCGCCGCGATCCGTGTTGATCGCTTCCATCACCCTCTCCGCGTCCTCCAGCCGCTCGTCGAGCTGCACGCCGTTGCGCACTCCGACGATCCCCAGTGCCGCGATTCCCGTGAGAACGGCGCCCTGAGCGGCCTCGATTGCCACGGCCAATACAAGCGCGTCATTCAGGTTCACCTGTCCGCCACCGACGTAGTCGAGCGACCCGAAGACGGCGGCGCCGAGGGCCGCCGCGGAACCAAGCTGCAGCCCAAAGCTTCCGGCCAGCGTTCTCAGAAGCAGCCCCGCTCTCGCTCCTGGGGTTTTGCGCACGTCGTTGGGCCGCACGAGCCCCAGTTCATATGGAAACGCCGCGTTGGGGTCGACGCCGATGGGCGCCACGTCGACAAACGGCTCGGACCCGGCGCCGCTTCCGCTCAGCTCGCTGGGTGGCGCGTTGTCTGTCGCGTCGGCGCCCGACGCGTCGACGTCGAGCGCCACGCTGGCGACGTAGTCCACGTCCTCGTCGTGCGCCTCCTGATCGAGCAGCGCCGGCGCGTCGACCATGGGCAGGATGCCGAGCAGCGCGGCCGCGACGTCCTGCGCGCCGACGAGCGAGCAGCCGCGCGCGCACATGTCGCGGTAGAATGCGATGGCGTCGCACGGGCAGAAGAGCAGCTTCTGCGCGTCGTGCTCGAGCGCGTTTGGACCGGGCACGAGGCGCGACGCGACCGTCGTCTGCGAGTACTTGCCGATGCGATCGCGCAGGTGCTCGCGCGCGCTGGTCGAGCCGCCGACGGTGTGCAGCAGCGCCTTGCGCAGCGCGTTGCCCGCGTTCTTGTAGCACGTGCGCCCCTCGGGCGCGACGACCTCGGTCGAGAACGCCGCGCCTGGCGGCTTGGGCTGCGGCGGCGGGCGCGCCATGCTGTCGGTGCGTCCCACGACGAGGTCCTTGAGCTCCGGTGAGACGTCGGTGAGCGGCGCGCTGAACATGACGCTCGCGAGCGCGCCGACTAGCAACGCGACGTTGCCCACCGCAAAGACGCCCGCCGCCAGCCCACCGACCGTCGCCGGGAGGTTGCGCGCCGGCTGCGCGACGGACACGACGGCGCCGCCCGTTGACGGCCAGCCCACGTTCTCGCACGCGCTGCCGTCGATGTTCAGCGGGCGCGCCTCGTGCAGCTCGCTGCCGCTGAACATGTTGCACACGAGCGTCGACGCGTTCTGCACGCGCAGCTCGCGCTCGTGCAGCGTGGCGTCGAACCGACGGAGGAAGCTCGAGCCGACGCTCACGTCTACCACGAGCGGCGTGCGGTCTCCCCACCGTCCAATCGGCACGAAGCCGTGCTGGCCGGCGACCACCAGCTGCTCCGACGTCGGCGCGTACGACGTGGACGCGTTCGCGTTGCCGGCGGCAACGGGCGTGCCGCCCAGGTTGTGCGCCGCCGCGTCCGCGGCCCAGCGCAGGATCTGCATCGGCGTGAGCCCGTCGTTGGGCTGCGTCACCGTCGGAAGGACGACGACAAAGTTGCCAACGGGCGGCGCCGGGCCCGGCCCGGCCAGGGCGGGGACGCCGGCGACCTCGTGCCGCCCGTCGCGCTCGACGGTCGAGAAGGCGCCGATCACGGTGAAGCGCGAGGTGTTGTGGCGCGCGCCGGCGTAGGCCCACCGCGCGAGCGTCATCCCGGCCGTGCTCGCTCCCGGCGGCGGGCGCACGGCGTCGGCGCGCAGCGCGGTGCGCACGACGTCGGCGAGCGGCGGCGGCAGGCCCGGCGGCGGGCCGGCGCCGCGCGCGATCCAGTGCGCGCCGTGCGTGTTGCCAGTGAGCACCGCCCCTTCGAGCATCGTCACGTTCGCGTGCGTCATGGGCGCCGCGTCGGGGTCGCCCTCGACGCCCGGCGTGGGCGCGATCGTGCAGAAGTCGGTCACGGTCGGGATGTCGTCGGGTGCGTCCTCGAGCGGCGTCTCGCGCGCCGTGGGCGGCGTCGGGTCGTCGGGCAGCCCGGCGGCGTACACGGTCGTCTCACTTTCGGGCGCCTCGTGGTGCAGCGGCGTCTCGACAAACGTGAGCCTCGCCTGCTGCCCACGCCGCAGCGTCTTGATCGCGATCCCGGCCGCGTCCGCCTCTGGCGCCTCAAACGCCGCGGTCGTGGACGCCGCCGACGCGTTGACGCCGTCGAGCCACTCCTCGACGTCGAACGGCACCGGGTCGCGCGCGCCGTCCGTCGCAAACCACACGGCCGCGACGAGCGCCGAGGCGCCGAGCGCGCCGTACGCGAGCAGCGCGACGCGGCTGCGGTGCATGGCGCGCGCCAGCTCGCGCGTCATGTCGCGCACGACGCGGCGCATCAGCGTGGCGTCGTCGCGCGCGGTCGGCATCGGGCGCGCGGTCGGCATCGGGCGCGCGATGCGCCGCCAGCGCCGCCGCCGTGTCGGAGCGGGGTCCGGATCCCCGGGGAAGGGACCCAGCGTGATGTCGGCGTCGGCGTCGTCCAGTACACGCTGCCGGCGAAGTTGCTCGGGCGATGGCGACAGTGGCGTCTCACCAAACGGCCGCCCCGGCGACACGGGGTCGTCGTAGTCGGGGTAGCCGCGCTCGATCGCCACGCGGTACATCCACTCGATGCACGTGCGCTCGCTCATGCCGCCGACGGCGCACAGCACGCGCGCCGTTGTGCGCCGGCTGCCGGTCATCGCGTCGGTGAAGCCGCGCACGCCCGCACCGTCGCGTCCGATGTGCGCAAAGACGTGCGATACGCAGTCGATCAGCCGGTCGTCGAGCGGGCACGCGGCGAGCATCGCGCGCACCGCCGGCGCGTCGAGCGCGCGCTGCGCCTCGGCCAGGTCAAACGGCGGCGTGGCCACCGCTCCGTGCACCGCGCGGATCGCGACCATCGCCGCGTCGAGCGCGAGGTCGATCCGGCGCGAGGGGTCGGGACGGCGGAACGCCGCGTCGAACATGTCGGGCGTCACGCGCGGGCTCGGCGCCGCGCCGACCGGACGGCGGCGGTACGCGCCGAGCACGGCCTTCGCGCCGCGCGTCGCCGGATCGACGACGCCCTCCATCAGCTCTTGAATGTCGGCCGAGAGCGGTCCCGTCGCCGGCCCCGCCGGCACGAGCCGCGTCGCGGCGAGCGCGAGCTTGCCGGCGAGCACCTGCATCGCGCGCGTGGCGTGCAGCGCCGCGATTGCCACCGTGTCCTCGGCGTCCTCCGTCTGCTGCGTCGCGGCGACCACGCGGTACGCCGCCATCGCCTCGCACGCGTCGACGACCACCGACTTGACCAGCGCGTACGCCGCGTCGAGCGCCTCGTCGAAGTCGTCGGCCGACGGCGCGTCCGGCGCCTCGATGTGCACCACGTGCCGCTGCGTGCGCACCTGCACCCACGCGACGGCGACCGTGTCGCGCGCCTTCTCGAGCACGCCGATGGCCTGCAGCACCACGTCCTTCCACGACATGCCGCCGCGACGGGCGCCGTGCTCGTCGAGCCCGACTTTGATGATGTTGATCGCCTCGTACAGCGGCTGCACGAGCTCGGCCGGCGTGCGCAGCACGTGCGCGCCCATGCCGGCCACGGCGCCGACGAGCGCGCTCGTTGGCGTGTGCGTGAGCGACGCGCACGCCTGCGTGTAGCGCTGCTTGAGACGGTCGATCGCGCGGCGGTAGAAGCCCGACGCGACCGCGCGGTGCGCCATGGGCACGCCGAGCTCCGAGCTGCCGTGCGTGCCGGCGTCGTCTCCCGTGCCCTGCCGCTCCCCCTTCAGGCCCTCGACGGCGCCGGGCAGGTTGGACACGTCGAGTGCGTTGGCATTGAGCGCCGCCTCGTACAGATCGGCGCCCGAGTCGGTCTCGGCCGTCCACACCGGCACGCCCAGCACGATGGTGTTGAAGCGCGTCGCGTCGCGGCCCATCTGCATGCGCAGCGCCTGGAACTCGGCCGTCGCCAGCCCGGCGCCGTAGCTCTCCGCGGCCGCGAGCGCGCCCAGCCGCGCGGCCCCTTCCTTCAGCGCCTCAATCGGTGCGATCAGCGCCCACGCGCACGCGTGGTACACCAGCGTCGTCGGATCGGCCGCGCCGGGGCGCTGCGTGAGCAGCGCGACGCGCGCCGCCTCGAGCGGCGCGCCAAGGTTGGCGAGCGCCGCCTTCACGTCGCCGACGTACCGCTTGACGTCGATCGCGCCGGCCGCGCGCCGCTCGACGTGCCACTGGCTCGCGCTGTGCAGCAGCGTCATCACGCGCACCGCTGCGACCACCACCGCGGTGAGCGGCGCGCGGAGCAGGTCGTCAATCGTCGCGTCCGCCATCTCGACGGGCGCGGCGCGCTCGTGCGCCACGCCGAGCGCGTAGTCCTCGATCGCACGCGACTCGGGCCGGCCCTCGTCGTACACGATCGGCCACGCCGTCGCGGCGAGCAGCGGGCACGTCACGAGCATGAACGTCACGCTTGTGGGCGTCGAGCTCGTCTGCACGCCGCGCGGTTGCCATCCGTCCAGCACCCTCATCACGGCGTAGAGCTCGGCGCCGGCGAGCGGCGCACCGCCGTCGCCTACAGGCAGCGCGTCGACCGCTACGGTGCGCGCCGCGTGGTGCAGCGCCTCAAGCGTCGCAGCGCCTTCGGGACGCCCGAACGCGCCCACCAGCGCCGCCTTCAGGTCGTCCGCGGCGCTGGCCCTTGGCACGACGCCAAACGCTCGGAGCACGTCGCCCAGACGCCCGTCGTGAAGCAGCGCGACGCACGGCGCCCACGGCTGCCCGGCGACCGCCAGCGTCTCGGGCCGCTCGCCGGGGTGGCGCAGGCTAACGACGACCGACGTGTCGGCAAGCCACGTGAGGGTCACCTCGTACGAGCACGCGGCCCACGCCGAGTCGTCGGGCACGTGCGCCATGTGCCCATGCGCCCCCGCCGTCTCGGCGAGCACGCGCCTCGCCTCGACAAACGCCTGGTGGCGGAACGAGTCGGCCGGCTCGCGCTCGATCAGGTTGCGCAGCGCCGCGTCGGAGACAAAGGCGCTCAGCCCGAGCAGCCCGGTCGATCGCGCCACCACGCTCGCCGTGGGTTCGGCGAGCGCGCCGACGGACGCCGACGCGCGGTCGGGGCACTGCCGTCGCGGCCTCACGCGCGTCCGTGCGACGGCGCTGCCCGCGGCGGGCGCGGAGAATGCGCCTGCCTGAGGACCGCTCCCGTCGTCGCCTGGCAGACCTGACACTTGCACGTCCACCGTTGCATCGCTTCCAACCGCGCCGGGCGGCTCGAACCGTGCGAGCTGCGCGACCGTCTGCAGCTTGTTCATCCACAGCTCGGTCGCCGGCGTCGCGCCGACGGCCGGCTGTGCTCCGACCAGCGCCTGCTCGTTCTCGCTCGCCATGCCGTGCATCGCGACGAGCGTGCTCGTGGCAACGCCGTCGAGCTCCGGCACAAGCTCGTCGACCTTGGCGCCGCCGTCCATCGAGTTGATCAGCTCGAGCGCGCTGCGCGTTGCCGCATCGCGCGGCAGCACCACCCTCATCGCACCGGGTCGCGACGGGATGCTGCCCTCGAACGGGGTTGCCAGCGCGTGCACACGCATCTGGCGTACCTTCACATTGTCCGCCACGGCCGCCATCGCCGCACCGTCCTTACTGCACGCTCTTCTTACCCACGGGTCCTGATCAAGACCGGCCTAGACGACACTTATTCATACGCGCACACGGGCGTCGCGCTTCCCACCCACGTCACGCGCTCCCCGTGAGGTTCAGTCCCCACCTTCGACCGCGCTGGAACGAGGGGTCGAACGACAGCGAGCCGCTCGGGCCGCTGCCGTACGAGGCCACCATGAAGTCCTGCGGCATCTGCGCACCGTACGCGCGCGCGCCCGCCGCGTAGTTGGGCGGCGGCGTGAGCTGCACGTACTCCTGCGCACGGTTCATCACCTTCGTGAGCGAAGTGCGCAGTGTAATTGCGTTGGCGCGCGCCGGCACAACGCCGAGGTACGACGCATGCGAGCTGCCAAACATGCGCGAGTGCGCGAGCTTGTGCGCCGCAAACTCGGCAAACGCGTTGGTCAGGTGCATGTCGACGCCCTCGACGCACTCCCACGCCGAAGGCCGGCGGAACTGCATCCCAAGGCGCGAGCGCCACTCGGTGGTGAACACCGAGTAGGCCGACTTGATCGCGGCGAACGCCTCGGGCTTGAGCCGCACCAGGTAGCTGTTGCGCGGCTTGCTCAGGTACTCGAG
>Ga0115004_10001608_pt1 | contig 18512 bp, 2 predicted proteins | sample ArcticOcean_MG_C_10_FD_88737 | JGI IMG/M metagenome (GOLD analysis project Ga0115004, IMG submission 88737) | Marine microbial communities from western Arctic Ocean - ArcticOcean_MG_CB11_90 | ecosystem: Environmental > Aquatic > Marine > Oceanic | place: Arctic Ocean: Canada Basin | collected...
ATTTTAATGAATTCAAGTTCATCCGCGGTCTGCACTTTCATATCCGAACGAGTGGATGCGATCGTGGAAGTCTTAGAGCGCAACAATAGAGGCGAATCGAACACAGATGCTGATGCTACGAATGTATTGAATGCATTTATAATTATGAATGGACTTTACCAGAAGTGCTCGAAAGAGCAGATTGCGAATGTTCGTCCAAAATTGCAAAATACAGCAGAGAAACAGAAAAATCTTAATCAAATAGTTTCGACGCGTGCACTCGTAGAAATTAAAGGGAAAGGCGCATCTGGTAAGGCTATTTTTGAAGTGGATAAGGAACTTTGTCTGCGTATTCGGCAAGTTTGTTTTGAGACATTCTCTGCGCTACTCAATCGAACACAGACAAAAGAAAAAATAGTGAAGTTTTTCGATACTCTTCTACAAGGCGATGCACAGCGGTTCAATGGCTTGATTGATGGGAATTCTTCATGCTATATGGAACCGATATGGTCAAAATACGAAACACCTGGAGTGTTGCAAGATGCGAGCAAAGCGGAGGGAGAAAATGCACTTCCGTTTACAATGCTTTCTTCCACGCTATTGAATCTCGATCCCACGCTGACAACAAAAACTATTGCAGAACCAACGGAGCTAGCAAAAAATAATGTGTCTCATCCAAGAATGGATGCATGTTATCCGCAAGAATCCGCGGAGTCCTTATCACATTCAATCCGTGATAATTTGGAAGCATTTGCTGTTTCCAATGGCTTTTATTTTTTACTAGATATCGCGATGCAGGGTGCTCCAGAAGATCTCTCTCTTTCTGGAAGCACTTTAATTGGCCGCATAGTAATGTTGCTGAAGGACGTGCAATTGTTACCTCACATCAGATTTGCAATAGCAAAAGCGGTGTTGAGAGCGCAGCGCGTTTCAATTCAAGCGTTTAATCCAGCGAAAAACGCAAAGAAGAACGAATCAAATACTGAGATGTCTCTTTTTCGAACGATAGCACCAGATCTTTTAAGCGCTGTAGTTATCGCACTGATTGATGTATCAAAATATTGCAATGAGTCCACTGAAGGATCAAAAACCCACTTTCAGCGCGAAAATATCATTCCTTCTCCTTGCCGGGAAATAATAGTGATGGCATTGGAGTGCACAGAAACGTGGACTGTTGACACAAGGTGTGCGCTTTCTAATCTGCTTTGTTTCGTGATTCGTAACTCACCGACTGGTTCCGTGGTCGAACTTCGTGAGAACGTTGCGCTCGGTACGCGTTTAGCGCGTAAACTACGAGACTGTATATTGTCAAAGTTCGATTTGAATACGGTATACAACACGTTCTACAACGCTTTGAAAGAATTGCAGACATTGGTGAAAACACCGAGTCAAGAGGAAACGGGTCGACTTCGACGAATCGCGGGTGTTCAAATGATTGGCGCTTTTGTTGCAGATGGTATTCTGGATATTACCGGAAAGAAAACGGTCGTAAAATTTAGTTCAGAAACGCAAAGTCATGAAAATGATTGGAGATCAGATATCACGCTGACAAGAGCGGTGGTTCATCATTGCCTGATGAAACCAGATGCAACTTCGGGTCGTAAATGTCATGAAGCAGCAGCATCACTTGTTGGATTCGCACTGGCAAAACGAGCAGAAAAACGGATGGCTCTGGAAACGAGTGAGGAGGAGGAAGAAGCGTGGGTTCGTGACTTGTCCGCGCGTCTTCACGCTTTAAAGCAACACAAACTCGATCTTTTTTTGATAGCTCTTGAACGAATATCAAAGCATCACCCTCCTTATCCATATGAAACTGATTTTGCAAGCATAGTGCAAAGCTCTTTGGACAAAATTTACGGCGAACCGCGTTATGTCGCTTTGTGCGCTTTATCTCACGATATAATAAGTAGCGAAAATAATATTGAATGCGCCAAGCAACTGCTTCCGAGGATGAAATCATTCTTAGATAATAATAGAGACCCTCAAACTCATGCTCTTTTGATGGAAATTCTCGCCCGGGGAGTTTTATTTGCGTCATCGGAGGCCACCAATGCTTCGGAAGATACTTGCGATGCGGAATTACTGAATAGCGAGTCAAAACGTCTTTGGCTTGTCGTAATGAATAAAATTGACCGTGTTTTTCAATCTTCGTCGCCAGTAGCAACAAGAGTACGAGCTGCACAGGCAAAGTTATGCGCCGCTGTTTTGCATGCATTCCCCGAATTTAGAAAAGAAGGCGTTGTTATGGGACCCTTGTTTCGTGCAATGGCTGATCCAAATGAAGGTGCAGGGCGGGCTGCTGCTAGAGAACACTGGGAAAAGGTCAATCACGTGTACACCTTGGGTGAGAGACTACTAGATCTTATGAAAACACCGCCATCTGCGAGTGCGGAGGACTCGTGGATAAAGGCAACTTGTGCGTTAGTACTTGCTATTCCTGAAACGCATCAAGACTACGAACAGACTGTCGCTGAAGACGATTTGGCAGATTGTGAACTCACCGAACTTAACATAAATACGGACTGGCAAGGCTCTAGCTTGCCAATGACGCCGTTATTTTCAACAATGGGTACCCAAATGACATTAACTTCATCAAGTGGTTTGCCTGGATCTGGACGTCGATTTGTTCCAGGAAATGTGGTCGGAGTACCGCATAAGCCTGCACCAGGGCTCATTCGTGCGACACCGGCTGCTCTGGGAACGTTAGCAATAGCCACTCAACAGGCGCAAGCGGCAACGCTGGTTTCCGACGTTACGAAAGTACGAAGCGGAGGTTCTAGGATAATGTTCTCATCGTCTACTCTAGGAATGGAAGAATCTGGTGATTTACCAGAGTGGTTGATTGGTGAGCAAGCACAAAGTGGCACGCTGCAACGAGATCCTCTTTTTGGGTCCACATTGCCTCCCGTTCCGCAGACGCAAGTCACGCATCATCAAAAACAAACAACAATAGACGGATCTTCTAAATGGCCGGCAAAAAGGACGATTTCACAAGACTACTACAAGCGCAAGGACGAAACTGCAACATCATTGGAGGCTCGAAAATATCGTGCTCTTCAGAAGCACAGCAGAGAGCAAAGAAAACATGCGGTGCACTTAGTCAGACGATATCGCGACGGGGAGCTCCCAGATGTCAAAATTTCACGCGCTGAAATTCTTGCACCATTAGTTTCGCTTGCGAAGCGCGATCATGCGATTTCGGTATTGCTATTATCAGCGTTGTGGAACGCGGCCCAATCGGAAAAGTCTCGCTTGACGATAAAAGAGACGAATGAGCCTTGGAAAAACGCAGTTCCAGGTGAATCACAACGAGAACAGGCACGGAATCTTTTGTACGCATTCGCTAAAAGTATCAAGGGTTCTAACGTATTTCTCGCATCATGGGTGCTGAGAGCTTCTGCTGCTGATAAAGAGTCGAGAGTATCACCGAAAGATTTACGACGCATTGCATTTGCAGGGGATTGTTTAGCTGGTGGCATCATAGCTTTGGAATCAACTTTGATGGGCAAAAAATCAACTGCATTAACAGAAGATTCTGCGGATAACTCCACTAATTTCACATGGCGCGCTATGGCTGCTTTGCATCGCGCCACTGGTGATGGAGATGCTGCTTTATTATCTGTAGCTAAAGCATTCGACGATGATGAACAGACGCATTCTGCGCTCAAAGCGCAATTAGCAGGAGATGCAAAAAAAGCGGGTAAAATCTACAAAAAAATGAAGCAAAACAATACCAATACAGAAACTGTAGAATGGCGCTTCTGGACGCGAGAACGTACTCGATGCGCAGAACGGCTAGGTGAATGGTCATCTGCTTTCAACGAATTCGATGAAAATGTGAAGAGATGCGTTAAAGCTGGAGAGTGGCGCCAAACATCGAATTTGCTAACAGTTAGCGGCGAAGAACTTAGGGGTGTTTCTGGTGAAGCTTCCGGTGGAGATATGAGCGCAGCTGCTATTAGAATTGCCTTGAGAGAGCCGACACTAAATATGGGCGGGTTTTTGGACTTAGTATATAAAAGTGGTACGGATAAGGCCGACGAAGACTACACAAGGCACGCCTTATTACTACAAGATTTAGGCGTTGAATTTGCTGTCAGAGCTTTCGTAAATGAACTCGAAGATACTTCCAAAACTATTATTCGAGACGTTCGCGACAGATTTGCTACGCGCTGGTCTTCAACGCACCCAAAAGCAGTTGCTGTTCGTCGTGCGCTCTTGCAGTCTCTACAACCGTGCGTTGAAATTGAGGAAGTGTTGCACTGCGCAACGTTGTCGAGGATCCCCATCTCAAAAAATGGGATGGCTGAATTTGAGAAAGGTTTAAAGAGCACGCTGTCAAAATGGCAAATGAGGTGGCCTTCTACAAGTTACGATTCTGTTGAAGTATGGGAGCGTGTATCATCGTTTCGATCCATCTGTTTGGAAGCTCTATCGCACCTTGCGAAGCAGACATCAAAGAATTCGATTAAACAGGCTAATATTGATGCCTGCTGGCACGCAAGTCGAGGTTTGCGGAGAGTTGGAGAAACAAAATTGTCTTTGAAGTTCTTGCAGAAATATGGCGAAGCGATTAAAAATTCGGACAAAGAGAAAGAATGGAAGTATGCAAAAGCTAAGCTCAAAGGGAAATTATCAGTTACGAACGATGCGGAAGATTTGGAATCCATTTTATCCACGATCCGAAACAGAGAAGACCTAGAAAAATCGTTCGTGATCGCGCCGCACATGGCAGATGTAAAAAACATAGAAGGCTCAATTTGCGAAAAACTTTGCATGTTTACGAAAGACAAAAATCGCGTAGAAAATCTAGCCCACGAAACAATAAGCTGTTACTCTGCGGCAGAATCCTGCGCCGAAGCTGAGAACAACGTGAAGCTTTCTTCAAAAGCTTCCTTGAACCTTGCGCGTTTTTGTGACGAGCTTCTCATTCGATTCGAAGATTCTATGACGATGGACTTCGATACGCTGAGCGCTACTCTCGTAAAGCACGTGCTGAGGGCAATGAAAACAAGATATAAAGCATGCGAAAAAGCGCGACATTTGTTACCCAGAGTTCTTGCACTTTTGCGCGCCACGACAGGGGAAAGTCCAATACTTTTAGAATTTGTTAGTGGCGTAAGAAACACAGCGGCTTGGTATTTTCTCGACTGGATTTCTGAACTTGTTGTTCTACTCTCATCCGAATCGTCATACGATGCGGTGTCTCCGCTCATGACTCGACTCGTTGATGCGTATCCGGCTGCTATGAGGCCCCATTTCTCGCTCGGAAAGAACAGCTTGACTCTTGCAGCTCTTAAAATAGGCGAAGTCTTATTGAATTCACAGGCTGCACTTCAATTTGAACGGGCCATTACGCTTCTCGATTTCCCGATGGCTAGATTGAAATGGTGGTGGAAGGAAATCGAACTCGTGGAGCACAAAGAAGGTTTGCCCCCAGACTCAAAGAAATTGTCAATGTTACTGAATGAAATGCTCGAGGATGTAGCAAATCCTGATGAGGCGAACTTGGGTCCCATTAATGCGACATTCGCAAAGCTCGCAAAACCAATTCTCGTAGAAATTACAAGATTGAGATCGATCAACCCGAATACGTCTGCCATTTCAAAGTTGCTTCAAGATGCAGTATTTGAGATCGAAAAACGATGGAAAAAGTTCGGAAACGAAGGATTCGAGTCGGCGTCTACGCTCCCACTAGGAAGATTTTCTCTATTTTTCTCTTCATTTGAGCAAAGATCATACGGTAACGTCAAAGAACAGTTTATGGCGAATCTTGAAATACCAGGACAATACGATTCGCTCTCGCAGGCTCCCGATCCAACTTGGCATGCGAAGATCGTAAGTTTTGAAACAAACGCAACCATATTCACACAGTCGAAACAGAAGCCAAAGAAAATTACACTTCGTGGTTCGGATGGCAGAGAATACGCATTTATTGCGAAAGGTTCGGAAGATTTGCGACAGGATGAGCGGATTCAAAGATTGTATCGCGCGATGGATTCGCTCTTGACACAATCTCCATCTGCTAGAGCAAAAGCGCTCAGGATTCGAACTTTCCACGTCCTACCCCTGACGCGACGCAGTGGATTGATTGAGTTTGTCCATGGCACGGAACCTGTTGGTCGGATACTCTTGAATTCAAGCGATGATGCGAAAAAGAATATAGGAAATGTTTCGGCGCGACACGAAGCTTTTATTAAAGCAAGAGGTATGTTTGGTTTGAGCGGGAAAAAACGCAAAGAAATTGACGGAGATGCGCTTATCCAGGAAGACAAAATGGGTGTGATGTGTGATCTTACAAAAGTACCGCGACCGGCTCATGACGACTATCTCACCGCTATGGCAAACGCCGAACTGAATGCGAGCAAAAAAGTTCTTCGTGGATTGGGTCATCCAGGACATTCTCCCGCTAAGGACGCCATACGGCAGAAACTTCAAGTAGCGAGCGGATGTCCGGAAGCTTTCCTGGCAGCTAGGAGAGTTTTTGCGGCATCTCTTGCGGCTTCCTCAATCTCCGGATGGATTGTTGGATTAGGTGATCGACACTGTGAAAATATTTTGCTCGATGTTTCTCACGGGTCTCTCATACATGTTGACTTTGGTTACGCGTTTGGAACCGGAACATCAACATTGCCGATACCTGAGATTGTGCCATTTAGAGCAACGCGCACATTTCTTGGTGCTTTAGAACCTTTGGATGCGAAGGAATGGTTGGAGGCAGATATGGCAAGAGTTTTGACCGCTTTGCAATCGGGTAAAAATTTATTGGAAGGCGCTATGGACATTTTTATCCGGGACCCAATTTTAGATTGGACTCGGGAAACACAAAAAGGAGACAATGTTGAAAAGCACGTCGAGATGCGTGTCATGCATGCGCGCTCAAAGTTATCTCTCGCTAATCCAGCCTTCATATGCATCGAGCAGTGCAAGCCAAAGCATGGTCAATCCGCGCACTGGGAAGGACTTCAAAGGCTTATCATTGGTGACGACGACGGTGCGAGAGCACAAGCTGGAGAGACGTGCAAAGACGTAGACGAACAAGTCGAGTGCCTCATGGACATGGCCACCGATCCTCGCATACTCGCGAACAGCTGGACAGGATGGAAATCTTGGCTGTGATGAAGAACGGCGAACGAGAATATTTGACATCTTTTAATAGCGAGAGCGCGAGGTCTGGTGTTCCCCATTGTTGACGACGTAAAACACCCCTAATTTTATTTTTTCTTTCCTATTTTCGTGTTTTCTCACACCTTCCTCCATCTTCATAAATTCAAATCCTTGCGGTCTCTCGCGAGGCCAAATGGCAGCGCCAGACTTAGATCCTAGATCTTCGGCCTTAGATGAGCTCCACGCATTACTAAAGAGCGATAAAATCAGTAAACGAAAGGTTAGTTGTCAAATCATCTTCCTTTGGGCGGACTTTTGCTTGCGCGAAAGATTTTCTCTTCTTCTTCTTCTTCCGATTTTTCTCCGAGTGCACAAATCGCGCTTTTAACAGGATTCAACCACCGGAAGAGAAAGGTTTCAGATATTGATGACTTGCGCTTATTTCTTTTTCACAACTTAATATTTATGCTCAAATATCCTCGCGGTAACGCAATTCTCACTTTCACATACAGGAGGGCATCAAAGAGCTTAAAAACCATCTCGGTTCGAGAGATTTTCTGCAATATCTGGACAGACGCACGAATGACTTTACAGCTCAGTCTGAAGACGTGAGTTTGCGACACACTTGGTCAGGTATCGTGAGCTCCGTTGTGTCATATGTGAACGCAGAAATTGAATCACACAGAAGCAAGAGTAAAGCGTGCGATAAAAATATAACTTCTATATTGAGGGAAGTTGTCAAGACGGTAGAAGAAAGGAAGAAAGTTGCGGGTGTACAGTTGCCGCTTTTGAAGCGCGCGAAGAAAATTTTCGAGCACGTAGTAGATGTCTTGGAGGAAGCGGGAGCAGAATTCGCAACAGATTATTCGCATTTACTTCGAACGCATCTCTTAATTGTTCCAGAGTACTGCACAAAGTTGCAAGCAGATGTGTTCGAAGGATTGTGTGAATTTTTTGTACAGCAAATCGAACGGAAGCGCAATGACGAGGAAGAAGGCGATGGTTCGATGGGTTCGGACGATCTAGACGCTAGTGCCATCAGTAAAGAGGGGATGTATAAGTCCGCGTCGACTCTGAATCAGCTCTTAAAGTCTTATCCTTCCGATATTGCTTCACAATACGCTTTGAGATTACTCAAGTTCTTTGCGACGAGTTTGAAAACATTGAAAGAAGATACGAAACTTCCTGCAAGTTTGATGCTCGGTTTGAATCTAGTTCTGGCGAGAAACGGAATCGATTGTCAGTCGAACTCAAAAGAAATCCACGACGATGTTGCGCATTTCTTACTTTGGGCTTTCAAAACCAAAAATGCGAGAGATAAAAAATTGCGTGATCACCTAGTAACCTACTCACGCATTCAACTAAAATTAGGAGGTCTGGAAGATGAAAAAGCACTTCGAGAATTGGCCGTGACGTTAGAAAAGGAAATTGAAAGTTCATATTTGCAATTGCAACAAAGCAATGCTACTTCATATGAACGCGGTGGTGATTATGATAATGAGTATCACGTAAAGGCCGCCCAATGGTCAATGTGTGAATTACTCGCCGACGTTCTCGCCGCGCACTCAAGATTGCGCAAGAATGTTCTGATTGATCTAGACGATAATACTACCATCAGCCACGATTCAAAACGAGCAAAGACTATGAGTAATTACCCTAATTCGGTGAGTATTTCAACTTTGATTAGTAGAATTTGCGGAGAACATTCCAAAGAATGGGGCCCAGTAGTTTGCGCCTTCCTCTGCAACAGCGGGATAGATGAACGCATTTTCCCAGATAGTACTCTTCGAAATTGGGCCAGTTTGCTAAACCAAAAATTGCGAACAATCTACGCAGTAAGTGGCACTGATGCGCATGCACGTGGTCATATTTTGTGGCTTACAAGAGCTTTGGAACAGCTCGCAATCGTCATAAGATTCCGCAACGAAGACAACTCAAAGACTCTTTCAATATCAACGACAGATAAGGTGCTATGGACAGAAGCTCGAGATTTTGCATGCAAATGGCTTCCTGCATTGGCAACGGATAATGCGATTTCAAGTGCATCCTTGCGCTTAATATCCGCAATGACAGTCGCAGATCTCGTTGCAGCTCCCGTATCTTCTGAGTTCTGGAAACTTTATCCTTTCGATATGGAACAGCCGCCAACGATAGCCGCTTTAGAAACAATTGCGAGTATGAATCCAGAGCATTCTTTCGTTCTTTTTGGTAAATTTAGCAGTGATAGAAATTCGACTACGAATGTCGCAAATAGATTCCGATGGATACTTAGTTTGCTGGATTCATCGCCTCGAGATAAGCTAATCTTTTATAGAAAGAGAAATCCTTTTATTGAGAAAGAGTTGATGTTGAAAAAATTGGAGACGATTGTTCGGACAATTCGCACCGTGACGAGTATGGGATCAAAAGTTGATACAATCGACACAAAAGATTGGATTGACGGTGCAGACGAAGAACAAGTTCAAGTTCAAAGAGAAATCAGAGATCTCGACTTTGTTTCGAATCTTTTCTCACGATTCAAACAAACCATGGCTGAGGAGGCAGATTGCTCAACAACCAATAATAGTAACGAAACGATTTCTGCCTTGACTTTGAAACCAAAAGCATCCGAAATACCTTCTACTATTGCTACTGCGGTGATGTGCGATGCGCTAGTCACGGTTTTCCGAAATGGACTAGAAGACACCGATCTTTCATCCGAGGAAGCGTTCCAATTGGCGTCTGTTGCTTTAGAAATAAATGCTTTGTATCTTTGCGACGCTCAGAAAGTCACGCCTGGAGAGAAACAGTGGAGAGAAAGTAGTCAGTCGGTAATTTCAGCTGTTTCGAACGCTATTTCTAGACATGCAAGCGCTCTGAAAGACTCTGCTATGGCTTTGTCTTCGTCCGAAAAGACCAGTAGTTGTTGTTCAGTATTAGACAGGCTTCCTTCACTTTTCAATGCAATTGCAAATCTTCAGAAAATTGAGCCAAAACTTGTAGGTGAGAATTCCCGGCTGAGTCAATCTATACAAGATTTGGGCATATCCATAACCGAATCTGTGCGTGTATCCGTTGATAGAGTGAAAACAACTTGGGAACAATCATCAAAGCGAGTGAAAAGCGATCGCGATGTGCCAAACGAGTCTTTTGGGAGACAGCGAGGGCTATCTCAATCGCAGCGAGCGGCTACTGGACAAAACAAAAGCACCCAAGAATTGTTTGATGACGAATTAGACGAGGGTCTTCCTCGAGGAACGATTAATCAAACGGGAGGTTCGACTCAGTCGTATAATAATACCACGTCGAATGTATTTTCTCAACGTGCAGAAAGTACAATTTCTTCGTTCGAAAGAATGGTCGTTGCTGGAGTGAACGCTTTGCGCGCATACAGTAAAATAGACGCTAATGCTGCGGCAGAGAAGCTCACTTCAATACTTCAATTAGCTGTACCCCCGAGTGACGTCATACCTCGAGGAGTAACTGGTGTTGGTATACCAGCGGAGTGTACTCTTGAAGTCATATGTGAGTTGATAGGGCCTGATGTGCCCTTTGCTATCGAGATAACCATAGAAGCTCTTGAGGCTTTACAAAGACTTGCTGAAAACTCAAAATCTAGTGCAGGGATGCCTATATCGGCACGGAAATGGATCCTTGAACGTATTGAAACCTTTGTTAATCATTTTTCGCGCTCGAAACGCCTTCACGATCAGAAATCATCAGGCACTGCCGAATCTTTGGGTTCTGAATACTTTCCAAGGATTATTGAATTGGTTCAAAAAATCATTGGAATTGATCCAAATAAGATGAAAGATGAAAGTATCTGCGATCTTATCGAACTAGCTCAGGCAGATTGCCGGGTACAGTTGGCCTCTACAATCGAATCATTACACAGACTCTCGGTTGACGCGTTTCAGCCTGCATTTGGAGATGTTTTATGCGTGCTTGTGGAAGACGATTCATTCAAAGTTCGGTGCTCAGCTGGATTTGCGTTAGCGGCTACGCTCGCACAGTATGACAACGCAGATGTTTTGGATATCTTCAGGGAACGCATATTGCCACAGTTTCGAGTTGCTTGCCCAGCTCCGGGCTCTTCAGAAAAGATAGAAGCAGGTCCTTATCTCGAAAAACCTGCTGAAGGGACGACTCCAGAAATTGAAGCAAGTGCACTATATGCTATAGCGGCAATGGGTATTGCAAGTGATGTGATCGAGCCATGGAGCGTGTTCATGATTTGCGCGCATGCTGCCGTGCGAGATGTAAGGCAACGCGCAGTTTCCGTCCGTGCAATCGATGAATTAATGGAATACAGCGGAGCCGCAAATAGGAAATCGTATATACGAAGGCACTCTCGTTCTATTAGTTACTTATGGGTGATGGCATCTTTACCACTAGATAAACTGTTTGACAATCCGGATCTGTTTGCAATTGACTTCAGAAAAGGTGGCTTAACGACGTTTCTTCCCGGTTCGAGTCAAATGTCTCCTGAGACGGAATCATCGATGCGAGAAATTGCACATCTTTGGGCAAATATGCTTTTGCCAGCGTTAATCCTGAAATGTGACGCGGATGGTGTGACTAAAGTTGCCAAAGGTTGCGGTTACTCTGATGATGGAGCATATTTGATTAAGCAGCATTTTTCTGCAATTATGGCTCGAATTCATCCAGGAGCTTATTCAAATCCTCCGGAGAAACGGTGCGTCAAGGCATTTAAATCCGAAGCTTTGTTGCGAGGCTTCGATTATCAGGAAGAAAAAATGCTATCGGAAATGTCAGACAGACTCGGGGACATAGTGAAAGAGATGTTAGATACTGTAGATGAACCAACTAGTGATGAAGCTGGAGTAGGAAACGTTGCGCCAGGTTATGTGCACCCATCTGATGTAATCGAAGCTATCAAAAGGATAGCATCTCAAGCTGGGAAAGAATGGGACATCTGGGGTAACGATCGACCCCTACGATGTCTCGCACATCTGCACTACTACCTTGACCAAGCCCCAAGTTCGCGACTTCGAAAGCAAACTTTTGCAGGTATTAAGACATTAATACAAGCGCTTTCGACGAGTGTTACTTCCCCTCCTACGATGAGATACTTCATACACGTTTTGATGCCGTATGTTGAGGATGAAGTATTAGGTGTTGAATGCGTTGAATTGTTGAAGATCATTTTGGTTGACGTTCTACAAAGTCCAGAAGTTCAGAGCCTAGCGAAGGCAGGAGCTGAGAAAGATGTAGAGCAACGCGCAAGATTGTCAAATGTTACATTTCTAGAACAGCTCCAGCCGCTCATGTGTACCTTATTGAACGCAACGAGAAACAAGAAAGCGAGTGCGGCGGTGTCGGCGGCACTTGTTGCAGATCTCCTTGACTTTTGCTTTGTAGACAAAAAGCCCCGAGCAGATCGATTTCCATCAGATAAGAAATGCGCGTATAATGTATTGCAAGCTATGGAATATGTTTCTCCAATATCGAGTGAGGAACTGAAAAAGAACCCGCTTCTGAAACGTGCTTCTGAACTTTTGCCAGAAACCGAGTCTCGTAAACCAGATTCAAACGGATTGAAATATTATTTGGCGTTCTTGATACACTCATCAAATGGCTTACCTCCCGTAGCTCGCACGCAAACACTACTCAGTGGAGGTCGAGCAATAATCAACGATCCAGAGCTCGTTGTGAATGTCCAGAAGGTACAAATAGCTGAGCAGGGAGAGCAGGTAAATACAATACGGGACGAATTACGACGTGACATGAAGTTTAACCAAGTTGATTCATTAGAAGGACTGGCATGGCAGTTCGCTGAACACGCTGAATCAGTTGGAGATGAAGAATTATTGACCGTCGCCGCTCAAATACTAGGAATGTTTGGTCCTCTCAATCCGAATATTTCTGCATTTTGCTCGCCCATAGATCGCCATGTCAAACAAATGATGGATAAAGACTTTGACGAGAGCAAACTAGCTGGAGAAGCTCTGACTATGATTTCAGATTTGACATGTTCCCATAACTCAGACACTGTCATCGGTTCTATGCGTACGGCTCGATTAATTCTCGGATCTAAAGCTGCTTTGGAGGCTTTGAAAGGACTTGATCCGATGACGAAAGAATACCTCCAACCGTTTGTCCAACAAACCGAGAAAGGTGCGCTAGTTGCACAAGACAAGTACGACCGTGAGATTGACAAAGCGCTTTGTAACGAGAATAGTGGGCAAATGTTTTCTTTGGATTCTCCGGCATTGTGGGCACCTGCAAATCGATATCAAGAAAGTCCAAAGAGCGGAGCAGAAATGAAAAAGCGCCACGGTGAGTGGATATGTAGGTTGGTCTCGACATTAATACTACACTGCAAATCTCCATTTCTGAAACTGTGTCGTATCACGGCATTCAAGAATGCGGAATTGGCAGAGCTGATTTTCCCTGCAGTCTTAGCTGATATAGCCGAAAACCATCCTGAGCGCAAAGACACAAGTTCGGCGGAAGAGGCTCAGAACCATAGACTCATATCGATAGGCGTTTCGCGCTGCTTACAGAATGCAGCAGATATGAACGGTAAACGTGCATGTCAGACGATGCTGAAAGCTTTGGATAGTATAAGAGCTCGACGTGCAAGAGCGCTTGTCACATTAGACTCGGGTGGTGGTGGTGGTCGGAAGAGTATGGGAGGTAGAAAAGCATCCAAAGGAACACCGCCAGAGAGATGGACGCATGCGTATTGGGTAAATGTAGACTATTTAGATGCTGCCGATGCGGCGATTACTGTTGGTGCACCATTCACCGCGACACTCCTGGTTGAGGCTTGGCTTGAGCATACTAGACAGACTGTAAAGCTGGATCAACACGAAAGCGTTGATAAAAAGGATTCGGTCAACGGAGTACCGCGACATCTTCGAATATTGATCGAAGCACAAGAATGCTTGAACGAACCGGACGGTATGCACGGTCTGAATAGAACTAATGCGTTGCAGTTACAATTAAGATTGAGCGAGCATGAAGGTTCGTGGGCACAAGTACTGGCGGGACATGATTTGAATTGTAGAATAATTGCTGCCAGTAGCAGGAATAACAATGGACGGCGCGTGCGAAAGAGGGGTGACTCTGAGTACGTGAAATCTCAAGCAAGAATTATGAAGTCACTTAGGCGTTTAGGATGTTTGCACACTTTGGATTTATATGCCAAATCACTCAGCTCTGATGTTGAGGCAATTAGGCCAGAACTTGCAGAAGCGCAGTTTGAAGCTGCTTGGCGATCTGGGCAATGGGATTTAAGTCCTGAGCTCTTGCAAGGAGAGAGTACGAACAACGAGGCTGCTAAAGAGGGACATCATGATAACGATTCCAGGGGCGATTCTGCAGTACTTTCTCTTACACTTGATGGCAAGTTTCATAAGGACGTACACTCTTCGTTGAGAGCACTATCAAGTGGCGATTTACAAGTCGCCTTTTCTCTTGTTCAAGCTGCTGGATCCAGACTTGTTCGCAGCTCAGTAGCAGAATGTCCTGAATCGGCAGACACGATGAATAGAATTATTATTCGTTTACGGTCACTGCATGATATTTACAATTCGTTGGTTCTGTGTAATAATGTCAAACAGGATCCAGAACTTCTAGACGAACAGCTGAAGTGCTTGGAGGAAGAATGGTCGAGGACACTACTTGTAAACTATTCATCTTTGGGAGGAAAGACTGATATGGAAAATATCACTCCGTATTCAATCTCAGAACCTCTTCTGGCGGTTCGAGGAACAATTTTAAGAGCCTTCGGGTATAAGGAAGCGCTCGCTAAACAGCTCCTGTTAACTGTCACGATTGCTCGGAAAGCAGGTGCTTTTGATGAAGCATTGCAAGCTGTTAGGGAACTTCGTCTAGTTGCGGAAACAACACCGAGACCGAGCGACGCAAAAAGGTGCAGTAATTCAGTTCTGCACTCCTCTCTCGCAACTTGGAAGGTAGAAGAAGCTAAGTTATCCTGGGCAATGGGAAGGAAGACCGCGGCTATTGCACTTGCAAAGTCTTTAATCGAAGGATATTCGCCCAAGATCAAACTTGCGCGACTACAGAACGAAGTATGCGATGAAGCAGGACATGTTGCACATTTACCCCCTACAATGAATTCTGCTCCCGATATTTTCTTTGAAGTTTTGACACTTTTATCGAAATGGCAGCATCAAACACGATCTGAATCTTCCATCCAGGTATACGCTCAAATGTTTTCTGCCGTTCGTGGGATGACAAAAAGTGTTCGAACAGCAGATGTGAAGAATAATAGGAAAATTGCAAAGGCGTACTTTCGCTTGGCGACATTCGCATATTCTCAATACAAGTCTATAGACGCCCGATTGAAAAGTACAGAGTGGCTAAAGCAGGAGGAACTCAAGAGACTGAACGAGGAAGAATACTTTCGCCTCGAGCAACAACTCAGAACGACTCGGGACAATGTTGCGATGAGAAGTTCCAACAAAGCGAAATGGGAACAAGAAGTTCGTGAACTAACTCGCAAAGTACAACCTTTGCACACGCAAGTCACCGCAGACTGTGAAGAATCTACTACATTAGTTTTAAGTTTAGACAATTGGTTAGTCTTGACCATTCAAAACTATCGCAGGAGCTTAAATTGCGGAGATTTTTATGTTCGAAGAGCAGTTTTTCGATTTTTCGAACTGTGGATAAACAACTGCGGAGGAAGTTCGGACAGAAGTCGTGAATACAGCGACGACGTTGCTCCTATCTTGAACAGTGAGATCCGAAAAGTAATTGATACGGTCCTGACCCACAATTGGCTCGAGCTGACTCATCAGATTGTTTCCAGATTAGGAGTCGATGGCGTCGACGCCTCGTACATGCAGAACATGACAGATCTGGTCATGAAAATGGCCTCTGATCATCCATACCATGTTTTATACCATGTATTTGCTCAGATGCGGTCCTCTGCTACTGATGATCCTAAAGTCATAGTTGCTAACGAAATTATCGAGAGAATTCGAAATAAGGATGGCAAATTTAGACCTATGATTGAGCAAATGGAAAAGATGATCGAAGCGTATATTTTACTTGCGCAGAACCGCATCGATAAAAGCAAATCGAGAAACCCGTATCCTATTCCATCGCAAGTGAAGAAAAGGGCGCTGAGTGACTTAGATTTACTACCCGTCTTAACGGCCGACGTGCCAGTCGACTTTGATTGTGAATACAATCTCGCAAATTCTGGTATCGCAACTTTTCGGCACTTTGGTGAAAACTGCAGACTCGTTGGTGGTATCAATCAGCCTAAATTAGTCGAGTGTTACGGATCGGACGGAAATGTTTACAAACAGCTCGCAAAATCTGGCAACGATGACTTGCGGCAAGACGCGGTCATGCAGCAGTACTTCAAATTGACCAACTCTTTACTGAAAACGACCCAAAGCGCACGAAAATTACGCGTCAGGACTTACAAAGTAATCCCATTTACTCCGGAAGCTGGCCTTTTGGAATGGGTCGACGATACCATGACACTTGCAAGTTACTTAGTCAACGGTGAAGGAGGCATTCGATCTGCTCATGAGCGCTACCGACCAAACGATTTGAAGTCAGATAAATGTCGAGAGATGATGATGCAAGCAATATCCTTGAACAGCCTTCGCGCAACCTACGACGAAATTTGTGACAAATTCAAACCAGTCATGCATCACCTCTTCCTAGAAAATTTTGCGTTACCAGCGCAATGGCACGCTGCGCGATTACAATACACTCGATCGGTGGCTGTGAATAGCATGGTTGGTTACGTTATTGGATTGGGCGATCGCCACAATTCGAACATTTTGATTGATAACAAAACCGCTGAAGTCGTGCACATTGACTTGGGCATCGCGTTCGAGCAAGGTTTGTACTTGAAAACCCCAGAAAGGGTCCCTTTTCGGCTGACGAGAGATTTAGTGGATGGCATGGGAGCGTGTGGAGTCGAAGGCGTCATGCGAAGATGCTGCGAAGAAACCATGAAAGTTTTGCGGGCAAACAAAGATGCTCTGACAACCATCATAGCGGTATTAGTTTACGATCCGATCGTGAAATGGGCAGTAAGCTCAAAACGGCAAAGAACCGGAGCGTCCGTCGAAGAAGCAGACGACGGTTTAGCAGCGCAAACCGGGAACTTGGATGCCGAGCGCGCTTTGCTTCGCGTCAAGCAAAAACTTGACGGCTACGAGGAAGGCGAAATCCGTTCCGTCGAAGGTCAAGTACAGCAGCTCTTGCACGACGCGCAAGATGAAGAGAAGTTATCCAAGATGTATCACGGGTGGGCTGCTTGGGTTTAAATATAAAATAGTTTTGAATAAAAATACGCATGAGGTACCCGGTACCACCTGTAATAATATATACGTGTGTAACTTAAATTTTTTTGGACCTCCCGCTTTCTCATTTCACCCAGATGAAACGTCAGAAAGTTGTTGTTTTTTTTGGTACTTTCTTTTTCCCATTCTTTTGCGCATCGTCTGTATGATGACCGGGAATACGTTGGAAAAGGGAGTTCGACCGCTGATCAATAACCGTGGCCTCGTCCTCATGCTCGTGAAATATCTTTTGAAGGTTGCTAAAGATGAGAGGTTCATGGATGGAAAGGTGAAGAACTTATCTCGCTTTTTACGAAAACTGTTCGAAGAAAACGGAGTGCCTTTTGAACTTTCGTGCATGAAAGCGATCTTCCCGGACGAGACCGATACCGCGCTCAGTGTGCTCGGAATGCGCGACGTCTGCGCATTGGGCAAGTCATCGGGACCATTGCAGCATTTTCGAGAGACGATTTTCCCGATGATAATCGCAGGAAAATGGGACTTTCAATTGAACCCCGACAAAGAAGAAGCGATTTTGAAGGTTTTAGAGTTGAAAAACGATAACGGAAAAATCATCGATTTGAAAACGAACGAACAGTTGAAGAATCGAAATGAGAAGCTGAAGGAGCGCAATGACGATCCGGAGTTCAAGGCGCGCGAACAAACGACGGAGTACAAGGCGAAGAGGAAAAAGTACAGAGACGATCCGGAGAACAAGGAGAAGGCGAGAGCGCGCAAAGAAGAACGCAAACGTTTCTTCGTAAAGAAACAAAGGCAAATCACACCGCCATACGGTTCGAATGGTGGGTGTTGCACGATGTGTGCGAGGAAGCGTAGTATCGGTTGGATGAGCGTTGTTGAGTTTTGCTTTCAAATCGAAGAAGATTTTGATAACGAAGGTCTCTTTGAACGTCAGCGAGCAGAACAGACGTGCCGGTTTTTGAACCGCATTAAAAAGAAAGCTGCGAAAGACGGCGAATACTCGAAAATTCGTTCAAAAGACGTCTTGTGTTTGCGTTGCTTGAAGTACAAACGCTCGGCTACGAAGAAAATTAAGAAGATTTTGAAAGCATAAGAGGAGGTGCAGACCGCCTGAGGAGACTTGGAAAAAGTGGAGAAAACCAGAAAAATTGTTTTTTTGAAAAA
>Ga0115004_10001617_pt1 | contig 18482 bp, 18 predicted proteins | sample ArcticOcean_MG_C_10_FD_88737 | JGI IMG/M metagenome (GOLD analysis project Ga0115004, IMG submission 88737) | Marine microbial communities from western Arctic Ocean - ArcticOcean_MG_CB11_90 | ecosystem: Environmental > Aquatic > Marine > Oceanic | place: Arctic Ocean: Canada Basin | collected...
GCAATAAAAAAATTAAAAGAAAAAAACATTAAAAATAAATATTTCAAAAATATTGATTCAGAGCATGGCCAAGATGTTGTAAGAGATCTTGTTCTCAGAGATCCTAAGAATTTTTTGCAAATAATAGATATTCCTAAAATTTTTAAAATAGTTAAAAATGTTTTAAATGACATATTCATTCTGGATAACTGCATGGCAAGCAATAGCATTAAAGTTAATAATAAATTTTCAAGGTTGGTACACATAGATTCTCACTTACCCAGTAAATTAAATTTTAATACTTCAGATGTAGTCGTTAGTTTATGCCTTGATGACTTCACTTATGCCAATGGTGCCACAAGAGTATGGTCCAAAAGTCACTTGTCGGGTATCAGGATACAAAATTCAAAAAACTACAAAAGAAATATTTTAAAGCAAAATATTGTAGTAGAGGCAAAAAAGGGAAGTGCAATAATTTTTTTAGGACATACTTGGCATCAAGTAGGTAAAAATATAAATGGTAAAGATAGATTTAGTATTTTAAATCATTATAAAAAATGGTGGATTAAGCCTGCTACAGATTTTACAAAATGTGGGATTAAAATATACAAAATGCTTAATCAAAATCAAAAACAATTATTTGGATTTAATTCTATATCACCAATATTTAATTTTAAAAAACAAACTAGACAACTAAAAACTTTGAGAAAAATATCTGATATTAGCAGCCAAAGTTATTTAAAAGCAAAATCCAATAATGTATGAAATTTGTAGCATTCTTATCGGTATGCTAAAACTTAAGTGACATTATGACAGTCTGTATTATTCCAGCAAGAGCCGGCAGTAAACGAATTAAAAATAAAAATATACAAAAAGTTAATGGCCACCCATTAATTGGTTTGGCTATTAGGATAGCTAAGAAAGCAAATATATTTAGTCAAATAGTAGTTTCAACAGATTGTAAAAAAATTGCATCTATAGCAAAAAAATATGGCGCTCAGATTTTATTTTTGAGAAGCAAAAATTTATCAGACGATTTTACTCCAACTTATAAAGTGCTTATTGATTGTGTAAAAAGAATCAAATCAGAAAATAGCGAATATCACTTCTGTCTATATCCTACTTCAGTTATGATAGGCACTAAGGATTTAGTTTCTGGTCTAAAAAAAATAAAAAAAATGAATTCAAATTTCTTATGCACAATTGCGAAGTTTGAAAACTTTCCTCAAAGATCAATTATAATAAAAAAAAATTTGATTTCATTTAATTGGCCCAAGTATCAATTACGAAGAAGTCAAGATCTAGATAATTTGTATTATGACACGAGTTCATTTTACATATATAAAACAAATGTCTTATTAAAAATGAATAACAAAAAAATATTACCTAAGAAATCTACATATATTTTAATGAAAAAAAAGATTATAGATATTAATTACCCAAAAGATTTAAGAGATCTTAAAAATTTTTTTAACAACAAAACATAAAATAAAATTTAGTTAACTTTGCATGAACCAGTACGAAAAAATTATTCTTAACTTAGAAAGAAGAAATCAATACAAAAAAAAAAATAAAAAAAAATTACTGGAAATAGCTTTAGAGCTTGTTGATTTTTACCAAAAAAATAAAGATCTAAGATATATAAATTTAGCTTTAAAAATAAATGATGTTATTAGTAAGAATTATTTACTAGAACTTAAAATTCAAAAAATTATAAAACAACTAAAAAGTTCTTAATACCAGATGAAAATAATCTGCCTAACCCAAAGACCTATACAAACGCTGATCTTAATGCACTTGTTAGGAAAAAAAAATTTCTTATTTGAAGGGGTTGTTTATTATGAATTAAATAAGAATAACCCTCTAGGGTTTAGAGATGAAGGAAGCTCTTCATGGAAAGCATTACAAGAACAATGCAAATTGTTAAATATTCCTTTTTTAAAATTATCAAAAGTAAATAGTAAAAAATCATTACGCGAATTACAAAAAATGAAAAGCGATTGTGCAATTTCTTTAATTGTTGACACAATTATAAAAAAAAAAATTATTTCAGTTTTTAAAAAAGGTATCTATTCCTCACATGGAGGGATAATGCCCAAATATAGAGGTAATGATTGCAATTATTGGTCTATTTTGAATGGTGATTCTTATGTTGGAATAACACTCCAAAAAATTGCTGATGGCGTTGACACAGGAAAAATAGTAAAAGTTTCTAAACTTAAATTTAAAAACTACAAAAACATAAATCAAATAAGCGCAGACCTTTATTATAAGTTTAAACTTTATGATTTTGTTAGTCTCTTTGAGAGACTTAAATTAAATAAAAAAATTAATTTTAAGAACACAAATTCTCAGTTAGGAAAACAATATTTTAAAATGCACCCAGCTCTAATAAAAATAGTACAGGAAAAATTTAAATGAGCAAGTATTTTGTAGAAAAGATAGATTCCTCAGAAGTTAAAAAGTTTTGGTTAGAATCTTCAAGTGCTACGGCTTTTACAAATCCAGAAATATTTTCATATTTTAATTATGACTTTCAGTGGTGGGGAGGCAAAAAAGGACACGAATTAATATGCGTTTGGCCAATATGCTTAAATAATAAAAAAATATTTCTGCCTGATTTTTTTTATTATTTTGGTCCAATTTGGTATAAAAATTTTTCTGAAATACCTAATCATTCTTGGTTGTCACTTAGTAAAAATATTTACGAAGGATTTATAGAAAAATTTTCAAAAAATTATAAAGTAATTTTAGCTCAGTTACCTCCAGGATTGAATGATGTAAGAATATTTGACTGGTGGAATTTTAACATTAAAGGAAAAAAAAAATTTTTGATTAAGCCAAAATATACTGCATTAATTAAAAACCTATCCAACACAAGTATGCATGAAATAAAAATGAACTTTAGATATTGGAGAAGAAACGAGTTAAAAAAAATCAAAAAAGATATTAACTCTTTAGTAAAAACTAATAACTATAGTTTAGATGAAATATTAAGTCTTTATCAAAAAACGACTGGCATTAAGCCTCAAAAACATTCTAGTAGTATTAATTCTTTTTTAGAGCTTGTTAAAAATAATTTTGGAAAAATAGTTGCATATAGAGATAAAAATAATAATCAATTAATTTCTTTTATGCTAATTTTGTTTGGAAAAAAAGATGCTAATTTAGTTTTAAATCTAGTCGAAGATAATTGGAAAAATAAAGGATTATCAGTTTATATGATACTGAAATGTATCGCTCTTTCTAAAAGAATGAAATATGAAGTGTTTGATTTTAATGGAGCTAACAGTCCAAATAGAGGTGATGACAAGCACAGTTATGGGGCATCTCACGAGCTATTTTTTGAAATTAAATACTTAGAAAAGATTATTTAAAATGGTTGATGGTAAACAAGTTTATGATTTAGCAAAAAAACTTTGGAATTTTAATAGAAGCTTAACGGGCGATGGTGTAAGGCTTACCTTAAAGAATTTAAGAACAATTTGTAATTTACTTAAAATAAAAGAAGTACCCTCAGCATCAAAAGTTTTTGATTGGACTATTCCACAAGAATGGAAAGTTAAAAGTGCTTATATATTGTCCCCTAATGGAAAAAAGATCTTAGATTTCTCAAAAAATAATTTGCATCTTGTTGGGTATTCTTGTCCAGTAAATGGAGTTTTTACTTTAGATGAATTAAATAAAAAGCTTTTTTCGCTACCAAAGCAACCAGATGCAATACCATATGTTACATCTTATTATAAAAAAGATTGGGGGTTTTGTTTAAGCCACAATCAAAGAAAAAAACTTAAAAGGGGCAAATATAAAGTAGTGATTGACTCAAAGTTATTCAAGGGAAGTCTTTCATATGGAGAAATTTGTATTAAAGGAAAATTAAATAAGGAAATTTTTCTATCTACTTATGTTTGTCACCCGTCTATGGCTAACAACGAATTGTCAGGCCCTGTAGTAGCAATTTATCTTGCTGATTGGTTAAAATTGCAAAAAAAAAAACTAAAATATTCTTACAGAATTATCTTTGTTCCAGAAACAATAGGTTCTTTGACTTACTTGTCTCAAAATCTTAAAGTAATGAAAGAAAAAATTGTAGCTGGGTATAATATTTCTTGTGTGGGAGATGATCGGACGTATTCTTTTTTACCATCTAGAAATGGAAATACTATATCTGATAATATAGCGAAGCATATTTTGAAATGGACATACAAAAAATTTAAAAAATATTCTTGGAATGATAGAGGAAGTGACGAGCGACAGTATTGTGCCCCAGGAATAGATTTGCCGATTGCAAGCGTTATGAGGTCTAAGTATGGCGAGTATCCTGAATATCACACATCATTAGATAACCTACAAAAGGTCGTTTCTCCCAGTGGTCTTCAAGGAAGTTTTGAAGTGTATAAAAAAATTATAACAGCTCTTGAAAATAACTGCTTTCCGAAAGCAACAGTATTAGGGGAGCCTCATTTAAGTAAAAGAGGTCTTTATTCAACGCTGAGTAATAAAAGTAAAGAAACCATTGATAATGAAAGATTTTTATTAAATCTCTTAACATATTCGGATGGGCAAACCTCATTATTGGATATAGCTGAAAAATGCTCGGCACCTATATGGAAATTTTATGATTTAGTAAAATACTTAGAAAAAATGAAACTTTTAAAGTTAAAAGAAAAAAAAAATTGACCTACTTAAGAAAAATTTTTTATATTTTAGGTAACTCCTACAATAAAAAAATAGCTCTATTAATTATTTTGATTTTAATAGCAACTATTTTAGAGGTACTGGGTATTGCCGCAATCATCCCAGTTGTAAAATTAGTTATAAGTAGCGAGGAATTTTTTTCCTCAGACTTTGTTCAAAATAATACTTTTATTACAGAAAAATTGAAGTATTTTTCACATAGAGAAATAATAATTTATATATCTGCATTTATTTTTCTGTTCTTTACTTTTAAAACTATTGTTTTGAGTTATCTTGTCTGGAGGCAAGGAAAATTCAGTGGAGAAGTAATGTTAGATATTTCTCAAAAACTATTTAAAATTTATATGTACTCACCATATAACTTCCATTTGAAAAAAAATTCATTCCAACTAATTCACAACATTTCAAGTGAAGTTAACCTTCTAGCTTCAAGCATTATCATACCAATGATAACTTTAATTACAGAAACGGTAGTCTTTGTCGCAATACTCTTTCTTTTATTAAACATTGAAACAAAATTAATTTTAAGCCTCGGGTGTTTTATTTTTATAATTTATTTGGCTTATTTTATGATTACTAAAAATCGACTATATAAATGGGGTCATTTAAGACAAGAGCATGATTCATTAAGATTAAAGAATTTGCAACAGGGATTTGGTGGGATTAGAGAAATAAAACTTCTTGGTATAGAGAGTTATTTTTCCAAGCAGTTTAATTTTCACACACAAGTATTAAAAGAAGCGGGTATAAAAGTAAATTTTGTCTCATTATTTCCAAGAATTGCAATGGAGTACATCGCCATTATCGCTATTTTTGTTATCGTATTTATTTCGATGGTAAGAGGTGTTGATAATAAGGACTTAATACCTTTATTAGCACTTTTTACAGCTGCTACATTTCGAATGATGCCATCTGCAAATAGAATCCTTGGTTGTTTGCAATCCCTCAAATCTAACTCACCAGTTATTGAAAGAATTTATTATGAATTTAAAAATAAAAAAAATGAAGATAGCATACCTTTGCAACAATCCCGTCTTAATTTCAAAAATTTATTAGAATTTAAAAACGTTTATTTTGCACACGAAGGTACAAAAAATATCCTAGAAAATATTTCTTTCAAAATTAAAAAAGGGCAAAGTTTAGGAATTTTAGGACCCTCTGGATCCGGCAAAACTACTTTAGTAGATTTAATGTTGGGTTTGATAGACCCCACAAGTGGAACAATTAAAATTGACCAAAATAATGTAAAATTATTTAAAAGAGCATGGCAAAAAAAAATTGGGCATGTTCCTCAGTCTATATATTTATTAGATGATACCTTAAGAAACAATATTGCCCTTGGCGTTGCAAACGATAAAATCAACGAAGAAAAAATTCAAAAATGTTTAGATTCTGCAAATTTAAGAAATTATATAAATGATCTTCCAGATGGGCTAAATACCAATGTTGGCGAAAGAGGAGTTAAAATTTCTGGAGGACAGCTCCAAAGAGTAGGTATAGCTAGATCATTATATAATAATCCAGAAATTATAATTTTAGATGAAGCAACAAGTTCGCTGGATATGGAAAATGAAATAAAAATTATTAATGAAGTTAATAAACTCAAGGCATCAAAAACTATTATTTTTATTTCCCATCGTTTACAAGCTATCAAGAACTGTGATTTGATAATGAAGTTAGACAAAGGAAAAATTATAAATTTTGGAAAGCCATCAGAAGTTTTAAATGAAAAATAAATATTGGAAAAAAAATTTAATCAAAAAGTCTATTTTTGTTAGTGGTATAACGCGATCTGGAAAAATCGTACTTTGTAATCTTTTGGCAAGCCTAAGAGGTATGGAAAATGTTAAGCTTGATTATAATTTCGAATTAATTTTATCCTTAAATAAAATAAAAAAAATTGATAATAAGACAGCAGAGTACATCTTAAACTATATGTTAAATCTAACACATTATAACTCAACAATCGGAAGAAACTTAAATTTTAGAAAATCTGACTATACAAGTGTATGGAATTCTTACAATACCAAAAATATTATAAAAAGATTAACTTCAAAAGAAGGAGAAAATGCTTTTAAAAAAATAAAACAATCAAAAAAATATTTTCTGATGATGATACATAATGGTTTAATCTTTTCTCCTTTGTTATTTAAAATTTTCCCAAAGCTTCACATAATGCATATGCAAAAACACCCTATTGATTTAATTTATTCTTGGAATAAGAAAAACATTGGAAATAGTTTTTTAAGCAATAATAGAAACAGCTTATTAACACTTGAAGTAAAAAATAATTTAATACCGTGGTACGCGATAGGATGGGAAAAAAAATTTTTAAAAGCATGCAAGCTTGATAAAATAATTTTTACTATTAACTCTCTTCGAACCTCATCAAAAATTGCCTTTTCTAAACTAGATAAGGACCAAAAAAAAAGAATTTACTTTATAAACTTTGATAAGCTAGTAAGCAATACAAATTATGTTCTAGATATAATAACTAAAAAATTTAATCTTAGTAAAACGTCATATACAAAAAAAATAATTAACTCGAATCAGCTTTTGAGAAAAATAAACTTACAAGACAGAAATGATAAATATGCATTTATAGTAAAAAGAGCTTCGAAAGATGGTTTGAAAGTTTTAAATAAAATGATTGAAGAGTTTGAATTGAATCAGAAATCAATATAAGTAATTTATAAAAAATATGTTTAACAAAAAATCAATATTAATTACTGGCGGTACAGGGTATTTTGGCAGAAATTTTGTAAAACATTTATTGGATAATTATAGTCCATTAAAAATAGTGGTATTTTCAAGAGACGAACAAAAGCAGTACCAGCTTCAAAATAAATTTAAAGAACATAAAAAAAAAGATATTTTAAGATTTTTTATAGGTGATATACGAGATCAGAGTAGATTAAGCATGGCCTTTGATGGCATTGACATAGTAGTCCATGCTGCAGCTTTAAAGCATGTTCCTGCAACAGAATATAATCCAATGGAATGTGTAAAAACAAATATCTTAGGAGCACAAAATATAATTGAAGCATCATTAAACAACAATATTAAAAAAGTCGTAGCACTTTCTACCGACAAGGCTGCTAATCCAATAAATATATATGGAGCTTCCAAGTTGGTATCGGATAAGCTTTTTGTGGCAGCCAACAATTTGACTGGAAAAAAAAAAATATCCTTTTCAGTTGTGAGATATGGGAATGTATTTGGATCGACGGGCTCAGTTGTTCCATTTTTTAAAAGCATTGCAGAATCGGGTGATACAATTTTTCCAATCACAGATCGAAAAATGACACGATTTATAATAACTATAAAAGAAGGTATAGATTTTGTTGTTAAGGCTTTAAAAGAAATGAAAGGTGGGGAAGTTTTTATACCAAAAATACCTTCGATGAGAATAGTGGATTTGGCAGAAGCTATTTCAAAAAAAAATTCAATTAAGGTTATTGGGATTAGGCCAGGCGAAAAATTACATGAAGTACTTTGTCCGAAAGATAGTGCTCATTTAACTCTTGAATTTAAAGATTATTATATAATCACACCATCTATTTTGTTTTATGGAAAAAAAAACATTTTTATCAAAAATAATAGTGGAGAAGAAGGAAAAAAAGTTCCAACTAATTTTGAATACAATTCTGAAGGCAATGACGACTTCTTGCCAGTTAATACAATTAAGAAAATGTTGAATAAAATATAATTTTTATATGCTTCCATATAGTAGACAACACATTAGTAAAAAAGATATTATAGCTGTAAATTCAGTATTAAAATCTAATTTTATTACCCAAGGTAAAATTGTCCCAAAATTTGAAAAAAAATTTGTTAAAATTGTAAAGTGTAAATATGCAGTTGCTACAAATAATGCTACCAGTGCACTTCACATTGCTTGTCTTGCGCTAGGTTTAAAAAAAGGAGATTATTTATGGACAGTGTCGAATTCTTTTGTTGCTTCCGCAAATTGTGGAAAATATTGTGGCGCTTTAGTTGATTTTGTAGATATTGACAAAAATACTTTCAATATATGCTGTAAAGATTTGCATAAAAAATTAATAATAGCAAAAAAAAATAAAAAGTTACCAAAAATTTTAGTAGTGGTTCATTTAGCAGGATTACCAGCAAAAATGAAAACAATTAAACAATTAGCAAAAAAGTTTAATTTTAAAATCATTGAAGACGCTTCGCATGCTTTAGGAGCTAAAATTTACAAACAACCGGTAGGTAGTTGTAAATTTTCCGATATTGCAGTTTTTAGCTTTCATGCTGTAAAAATGATTACTACTGGAGAGGGGGGAATCGCTAGCACTAATAGTGCTGCCTTGGAAAAAAAGATGAGACTTTTTAGGGAGCATGGAATTGAGAGAAAAAAATTTAAAAATAAAAAAAATATATATAAATGGTATTATGAGCAACAGTTACTTGGGTACAACTATAGAATGTCAGACATTAATGCTGCTTTAGGACTTAGCCAACTTTCTAGATTAAAATTAATATTGCAAAAAAGAAATAAAATTGCAAAAAAATATCATAAAGATCTAAAAAATCTCCCGTTGCGCTTTCAAGAAATAGATAAAAATTATCATTGTAGCTATCATCTCTTTATAATTTTCCTTATTCCACAAAGTGCAAAAATAACAAGAGATGAGTTATTTAACAAATTAAGAAAAAATAAGATATATACAAATTTACACTATCAGCCAATCCATTTGCAACCTTACTATTCTAATTTGAGAAATCAAAAATTGCCAAATACCATTTCGTATGCTGACCAAGCATTGTCCATACCTGTTTATGAAAATTTAAGTATTAAAAATCAAAACAAGGTTATTCATGTTTTGAAAAAAAATTTATAAATTGAAACTTTGTTTTTACACAAAACCCTGTATTCTTTTTTTTTCAGGATTGTCAGCCTCTGGAAAATCAACTTTGTGTATTAATTTGAAGAACAAATTAAAAAAATTAAATATTAACAATGTAATCAATCTTGATGGAGATCTTTTTAGAAAGAAAATAAAAAATTTTGATTATAAAAATAAATCAAGAAACAATATTGGTGACATAAAATTAAAGATAGGTGAAAAATATAAATTGAAAGGTAAATTTGTTTTAATATCTGGTATTGCACACGATAAACTATGGAGAAGAAAAATTAAGAAAAATACAAAAGACTATTTTGAAATTTTTTTAAAATGCTCTTTAAAAACTTGTCAAAAAAGAGATTTTAAAAAACAATATGCAAAAGCAAAAGAAGGAGTAATTAAAAATTTTGTAGGTATTCACGAAAAGTATGAGGTTGGCAATAGTCATGATTTGGTAATAAATACCGATAGATTAAGTAAGGCAAAAAGTGTATCAGAGGTAATTAACTTTTTAATAAAAAAAAAATATGTTTGGAAAAAATAAATTTAAAGTATTTAGTGATGAGTTTTTATTAAGAGAGCTAGCTAAAATAATTATTCAAAATAAAAAAAAAATATATTTTAATAGTTTGGAAAATACTGCAATAAAAAAAAATTTTAGCATAATGGCCGTTGAAATAAATAGCAGAAAGACAGAAAAAAGAAAAAAAACACAGTTTAATCCTGAACCTAGCTTTTTTAAGTAATATTTATTTAAATGTGTGGTTATTTTGGAAATTTTTCTTTTGAAAAAAGAAAGCTAATATCTGGAACTAAGCTAAGAAAAATAGCAAATACCATTGCACATAGAGGTCCAGATGGAGAAGGTTTTTATGAGGACTCTTATGTAAGTTTGGCATTCAAAAGACTATCTATCATTGATATAAAAAATGGAAATCAGCCATTTACTTCTCAAAATAAAAAATTTGTTTTGGTTTTTAATGGAGAAATTTATAACTCTCCAGAGATCAAATCCAAACTAAATCAGGTAGGAATTTCCTTAAAAACAAACTCAGACACAGAGGCTTTATTAGAAGGGTTAAGTTTTTGGGGTATGGATTTTTTAAAACAAGTTAACGGTATGTTTAGTTTTGCACTTTATAATGAGAGAGATAAAAAAATTTTTTTGGTCAGAGATAGGCTTGGTATTAAGCCTCTATTTTTCGCCAAAGTTAAAGGTGGTTATTTATTTGCATCTGAAATGCAGTGTCTTTTAAAAAGCAAATGTATTAGTAAAAATGTGAACTTGGACGCAATAAGTTCATACTTATCATTTCGTAGCCCGATTGGAGTTGGAACTTATTTTAATAGTGTCGAAGAAGTTAACCCAGGAGAAATGGTTGTTATTTCAGACGAGCTAAAAAAATACACTTACTGGAATATGCCTATTAATAACCAGTCAAAAAAAGATTTTGGGGAAAATTTTTATTTAGAAAGTACAAAAAATTTACTTAAAAAAGTTGTAAAAGACCATATGTTAAGCGACGTGCCAGTTGGTAGTCTATTATCAGGTGGGCTGGACTCATCTTTACTTACAGTTTTAATGGAAAAAGATAGAATAAAAACTTTTTCTGCTTCATTTGATAAAAAAGGTTATGACGAATCTGAATATGCCAATTTAATATCAAATCAAATTAAAAGTAATCATATTAATATAACTCTTGATTCTAAAAACTACATTGAAAAATTAGATAAAAATATTCAAAACAAGGGAACGCCACTTTCAATCCCGCATGAAATTGCATTAAATGAATTATTTAAATCAATCAAAAGCCACAATAAAGTTGTAATTTCAGGAGAGGGAGCGGATGAACTATTCGGGGGATATGGAAGAGTTCAAAGTTCTGCTTTTGATTATAAAAAAATGACTTTTATAAAAAAATTTTTACCAAAATATTTTCAAAAAAATTTATTAAAAATAGCAGGAAGCAATAAAACTTTCAATTGGAGTAATTATAAAAATCAGTGCGATCATTTTATAGATATTTACTCTTGGTTTTCTCCAATTAGCAAAAAAAATATTTTATCTGCTGATTTTTTTAACAACATTCATCAAGATAAAAAAATTAATATTTTTTGGGAAAAAGAATTTAATGAAATTATAAATTTAGATGGTTATGATAAAATATTATATTTATTTGAAAAACATCATTTAAGATGTTTATTAGACAGGTTAGATTTTCATTCGATGTCATCTAGTGTTGAGGCCAGAGTTCCATTTTGCGACCACAGATTAGTTGAGCATGTTATGAATATACCATTTAAATATAAATTTAAGTGGAAATCAATCCTTCATAAAATGATAGGCTTATTCAATAATAGTTTTAAAAATTCAGAACATTTAGATACATCTAAATATCTTTTAAGAGAATGTTCAAAAGGATTGATACCAGAAGAAATAATCAAAAGGAAAAAAAAAGGTTTTCCAGTACCCTTAGATGATTGGTTTTCTGAAGGCTTAAATAAATTTGCAAAAGACATTTTATTAGATGGAGAAACAAATCGTAGGGGAATTTTTAATATAACTGAAATTGAAAATTTAATAAACAATAAAGAAAAAGTTGATTATGATTTTTGGGGAAAAAAAATTTGGATGTTGGTAAATATTGAGTTGTGGTATAGAAACACAGTGAAATAGTTCAAGTAAATGTGTCGCTGTTTTTTTTAAATTTTGAGAATTTTAACACAGCTACATAATAAATTTTAAGAATTTATATAAAAATTTAAATGAGAGCAATTATATTAGCAGCAGGTTTGGGTAGTAGAATTGCAAAATTAAATCCTACTCAACCGAAATGCTTAATTGAAATAAGTGGTATTTCAATTTTAGAAAGATTAATTAATCATTTTTTAAAAAACGGTATAAATAAAATTGACGTTATTACTGGATATAGATCAATCCAAATAAAAAAAAAATTTAGCAAAATTGCAAACATAAAATATTATCCTCACTTCAAAAAAACAAATAATTTTTCTACATTGTATTATTTTAAACATTTGCTAAAGGAGGACACAATAATTTCTTTTGCAGACATAATTGTAGAAAACACTATCATAAAAAAATTAGTTAAGTCCAAAAAAGGAATTACCGCAGCAGTTGATACTTCAGCAATTAGGCCCGGTACAATGAGAGTAATTTTAAAAAAAAAATTATTAAAATATATAGGAAATAAAATTGTAACGAACCAGTCAGAAAAAGCAAACGGAAATTTTATTGGTATATTGAAAATAAAAAAATCAAAAATCAAAATATTTAAATCTTCAATGAGAAAAATTTTAAGGGACTGTAAAAAAAATTATTATACCGAAGCTTTTAACTATATGATATCACAAAAAATAAAAATTAATGTTTTGGATATTAAAAAATATTATTGGACTGAAATTGATACAGTTTCGGATTACAAAAAAGCTATAAAAGATTTTAAATAAATGTTTAATAAAAATCACAATCTATGGATAGAGTTCTATTAACAACTGAGACCAAAAAATTGATAAATCCAAAAAATTTTTATCTTTTTTCTAATGAAACTTTTTTTAGAGATGTGTCAGAATATGATGGAAAGATTGGTTATAGGTTTATAAAATCTCCAATAATGAGATCAAATACTAAATATTTAGAAACTAAAGAAATATTAAGGATTGTAGATTCTGTCGAAAAAGAAATTTACGACTATTTAAATAAATACCATGGAGTAGATTATAAACACAGGTATTGGAAAATAATTGTAGGTAATTGGATTATTCGTTTTGTTAAAGTAGTATATTTTAGATATAGAATTTTAGAAGAATGTTTATCTAAAAAAGATAGTTTTGATTACGCATATATATCAAAGTTTGAAGACTATTCTCAAGCCAGCACTACCACGGGAGATTTGTGGACAGCATGCATGGACGAAGAGTGGAATTACAATTTATTCTCTAAGATTTGCTCAATATCGTTTTCCGAGAAAATTAAACACAAATTATTTAAAAGCCATAACACAAAATTTAATAATAAAATTAACACGGATATAACTACCATAAAAGAATTTGTAAAAAACAGAGCTGAAAAAATTTTATCAATTATAAATTTTTTTACTAAAAAAAATGAAATTGCCATAAAAAAAACTTACCTGTCTTTCTTCGATGAAATTAAATTTAATTTTTATAACGGGCAGTTACCCTCCGTATTGTTAAATTCTAATTATAAAAATAATGATATTGACACATATGCCAGGAAATCCTCCAACATGTTTAAAAATATTGACCAGTATGAAGGATTTGAAAAGCTAATTAGGAGGACAATCCCCAATGCCATTCCTAAAGTAGTTTTGGAAAATTATGCAAGTATATTAGAATCAATCAAGAAAAATAATTGGCCAACTAATCCAAGAATAATTTTTACATCAAATTCATATGATGCAGATGATTATTTCAAAATATGGGCAGCGGAAAAAATACAAAAAAAAAATTCTTTATATATTATAGCTCAACATGGTTTGCTGGAAGCAAATGAGGAGCAATCAGAAGATCTAAATGAATATAAGGTATGTGATTATTACCTAAAATGGGGTAAAAAAAAAAACTCCAAAGATATTTCATTATTCAATATTAAGCTTAGTAATAAAAAAATTAACTATGATAAAAATGGTAAAATTCTTATAATTTCCAGAAGTCAAGGGTATGAAAATGAAATCTACAGTCGTCACGAAGAATATTTAGTCTACAATAAATGCCTTCATAAAATTTTAAATATATTGAGTGTAAAAAAAAATGAAAATGTTTTATTAAGGTTAAAGAGAACGTTTCAATGGATAAATAAACGTGAATTTTTAATTCAAAAAGAGTTTCCGCTAATAAAAATTGATCTAGGAATTAAAAATGTTTATTCTTTATTCGAAGAGAGCAAGTTAGTAGTGTTTATGTATTATTCCACAGGTGTTTTGGAAACATTGACAGAGAACATTCCTTCCATGTTTTACTGCCCTCTTGAAATAGTTTATTTAAACCCTCAACAGAAAAAATATTTAGATAAGCTAAATAACCTCAAGATTGTTTCTTACACTCAAGAAGAGTTTGAAAGAAATATTTTAGATGTAACCGAAAATGTGTGTAATTGGTGGAATGACGAAAAATTACAATCAGCCAGAAGAGAATTTTGCAATCAGTACACACATAAATTCAAGTCAAATCCTGTCATGGAAATATTAAAAACTTTACAATCAAAAATTTAGATTTATTATTAATAAAAATAATTATTATTTATTTTAATGCACTTGTATAATATATAAAGAAAACATGAATGCAAAAAATGATTTTTTAATTAAAGGCTATTGTCATTTCAGATCTTTTTTTAATGATGAGAAATTAGAAAAAATAACAAAAAGTGCAAATAATATTATTTGCAAATCTAAGAAAAACAAATGGAAACATATTAAGGTATATAGAGAGTATCCAACTTTATTTAATAATATTAATTTATTTGGAGTTGAGTACCCGTTAAATATAAAATTAAATGAAACTACTTTTGACGAGTTTCAACAATTGAATTATAAAGAATTACTTCTAAATCTTTTGGAATGGAAAAATTTTAATACAACTTTAATTAGACTTCACTCAAATTCAAGTTTTTATAATTATCAAGGTGAATGGCACAGAGATGATAATAAGTATCCTTCCCCAAATTCTGTACAGGCAATAATTTATTTACTAGATGAAGAGGGCTACCGCATTGTTCCAAAAAGTAAAAATTCATCTTTAAAAGAATTTGGAATTTCTACAAACACCCAAAGAGATCCTAGTAAAGCTTTTGCTGACCTTCCGAAAGACATGTTCGATATTATTAAAGCAAAAAAAGGGGATATATTAATTCACGAATCTGGCTTATTGCATCAAGGATTCTGTAAAAAAAAAAGAATTCATTTTCACTTAAGACACATTAGGTCAGATAATATACAAAACAAATCCAAAGACGACATATTTAATTTTTCTGAATGTTATAAAAAAAATTTTAATATCGATAGCATTTCTTCTAATGCAAATTTTAGAAAAACAGAATTAAAAAATAAATTAACAAGGCTAAAAACTTTTGTTCTGTATTTTTTTCCAAGGTTTAAATCAACTATCAATAATATTTTAAATTCAAAAAATAAACAAAGTATTTTTCATTCAACATTTTGGCAATAAATATGAAGTTTGGACTGGGCACAGGCGGTCTTGATGAAAAATTCAGTAAAAATTTTTGGGAAATTTTTGCAAATAGTGTAATCCAAAAAGATTATATACATACAGCATTAAACTATAATAACGTAGAGCAGTATTTCTCAAAAGTATTTTCGGAAAACGTAGGAAAACCGAAATTAATTGTAAAAATAGAGATAAATAAAAACCCCTTAAAAAAATTAATTAATATTCCAAAGCAAATTAACTTAATTTTAGAAAAATATAAATTGGACTATATTGATACAGTCCAGATATGTAACAATCCTAGTTCAAATAAATTAAACACTTTTTTAATTCAAGCAATATTAAAAAAATTTAAAAAACAAAAAATTATTAATAACTTTTTTATCGAAAGTTTTGAACCGTTTTCTAATAATTTAAACAATACCATTAATGATAGTTTTTATGATGGATATATTTTTACACTCAATTGTTTTCAGAGAGGTGCATCTAATTTTTTCTTTCATAACATCTTAAACTCAAATAAAAAAATTATTTCAATAAGTTCTTTAGCATCTTGCCAAAGTAATTTTTATTTTGAAAAATTTTCTTCAGAATTTAGAATTTCTCTTAATGAAATTATTTTAAGAAATAAGCTAGAAAGCATAAATGCTTTACATATAGCATTTTTAAAATCTACAAATAAGGTTAGTATTGCTTTATTTGGATCAAAGAATTACAAAAGAATAAAAATTATAAAATCTTTAATTAAAAACACTAAACCTTTAAGCACATTCGATATGAATAAAGTTATTTCTTTACAGGAAAAGTTTAAATCACCAATATTATTTTAAAAATTTAATTATTTTCGGTAAAGGACAATCTATATAACTTTGACATTTCAAATTTTTTTGTATTAGTTTTCATGTAGGCTTTTGCTCTATTACTATAAAATTCATAATTTAAAACCATTTTACTAATAGAGGTTGTAAATTTTTTAACATTTTTCGGCTCAATAACTTCAACATATTGCCAGCTAACAAATTCTTTTATGGCACCAACGTTTGTAGTTATTAGAGGCTTTCCAAGTTTGATAGCTTCTAATGCAGTATACCCAAATCCTTCAAAATCTCTTGTTGCCATTATTACTGCATCTAAATTATTTATTATTATTTGAGAGTCACAAGAAAGATAACCTGTAAAAATAACATTCTTTCTAATTTTAAGTTTAGTTGATAGATTTTCTAAATATTTTATCCTTGTCGGGTCTTTTTCTCCAATAATCAATAATCTAACCTTGTCTCTACATTTTGGATTAATTTGACTAATTCCATAAAGCACATCTTCGTGCCCCTTATAAGCTTCAGCTCTACCCAAAATACCAAACAAATAATATTTTTTTCTTAAGGTAACAAATATTTTTTTTTTTAGATTTTTTTTAAGAATTTTTATATCATTATATATGACTTGAGTTTTAAAATACCTAAAGTCTAAATTTCTTTTTTTTTTAATTGTTTTTAAGGTCGCTTTAGAAACGCATATTAAGTTAGTTAAATTTTTTGATAAAATTTTATCTACAAAAAAATCATAAGGTTTTGAAATAACCCTTGAGTAAGAAGACTCATGATGAACAAGCAAAATTCTTTTATTTAACTTATAAATTTTTGCTGCAACTAATATGGCAATGTTTGCCCATGAACCAGGGTATGAGCCATTTGACGATAAAAGAATAGAATTTTTTTTAAATTTTTTCAATAATAATAAAAATTTGGTTACCGATAATAAAAGAAAAATAGGTTGAAAAAAAAAAAATGGGTATCTTAGAATAGATATTTTTTTTTCATATAAAAAATTTACAAAAAAACTATACGAAAAAGAATTAAAGTAAATTATTTTAATTGTTTTTTTTTTAAAAGAACTTTTAATTTTTTCAAATCCTTTGTTGTTTCGATTTGTTATAATTGTAAAGCAATCTTTTTTGTTTGACCAATTATTTATCAATTCGTATAAATGTTTATCAACTCCACCAAAGGAAAACTGTTCATAATATACTATGATATTCATTAAATTTTAATTAACTCTAATTCTAAGTCTAAAATTATATTTCCAAAAAGATTTCCAAAAAATCCAATAATTTTTTTTCCAATTTTGCTAGTTATTTTCAAATTAGATAAAAAAGGAATAGAAATATATGGTTGAAATGGATTTAGAACAAACGTAAGAGAATTAATTTTAAATCTAGCTTTTGTGTAGTAAGGCCTTTGTTTACAATATTCTTTAGAGGGATCTAAAAAATCAAAAGTCAACTCATGAAAGCCACGTTTATGAGTTGGATCAATATATGCAGATGAAGCATTCCAATATGGAACTTTTAAAAAAATCTTTCCATCTACTTTAAGAATTCTGTGTATTTCTTCCATATTTTTTAAAAAATCATTTAAATGCTCAAGCACATCTAGAGCTAAAAATTCGTCAATTGAATTATCCTGCCATGGCCACGGATACACATTTAAATCGTGAACAATGTCGATACCTTCTAGTTTAGCAATGTCATGATTTATGAAGTCTTTCCTTATATCTGTCCCAGCACCTAAATTAATTTTTTTCATACAAGTGTCATTATATAATGAAAATAACTAATAAATATAGTAAAAGCGCTAATCTGATGCAAAATTTTTTAAAAATTTATAGAAATAAAAAAGTTTTAATAACAGGAGCTACGGGTTTTAAAGGTGCTTGGTTATCACTGTGGTTGCA
>Ga0115004_10001625_pt1 | contig 18436 bp, 10 predicted proteins | sample ArcticOcean_MG_C_10_FD_88737 | JGI IMG/M metagenome (GOLD analysis project Ga0115004, IMG submission 88737) | Marine microbial communities from western Arctic Ocean - ArcticOcean_MG_CB11_90 | ecosystem: Environmental > Aquatic > Marine > Oceanic | place: Arctic Ocean: Canada Basin | collected...
CGGAAACGACAGAGAACGCGAACATGGCCGCCCCTAGGAACATCGCGGCTGGATATTTCCTATAACCGACGGCTGCGCACGATTTTAGCAAAACATTAGCATAACAACAACAACAACAACAACAACAACAACAACAACAACAACACGAAAACGAAAACGAAAACGAGATAAAGAACAAGAACAGAAGAAGAAGTGTATTATTGTAATTATATAATTAATAGAACAAAAGAATAGAGAGAGAGAGAGGGAGAAGATTATGCCCTAAGTACTTACGGCGCCTATAGTCTCTTTTCGGAAACTTCGCGAACGTAATTTCATCTCGAACGGATCCAAGTCATTCACCACGTGCGAAATTCCGCGATCTCGAATCTCCTTGAAACGTTCGTACGCGCTTTCATTCACGCTTTCTTCAAGCTCATGCATGAGATAAGTACGATTTGAGCACGACGCTAACGCGTACTGAATCGCGCTAAACAGAACTCCCTCTAAAACCATCTCCCAATCTCTCAATCTCAGTCTGCAATCAGTCGCTCTCTCTCTCTCTCTTTTTCTTATCTCTCTCTCGCTTTAATTCTTCCTCTCTTGTTTTAACTTCTGCTTCGCCAGTAAGTTCTTCAACAGCTTCTTCTTCCCTTCTACTTCTGCTTTCGTTTTACACTGCGCGAACCCTAGCAATTCCTCTCGTTCGAGCTCTTGCACGCGTTCCATTAAAACTCCCATTTTCACGTAATCATTCGCTCGAACGTGTGCGTTCGGTTTCTTCGAGCGTTGCTTTGACCGCGCGCGATGCGTTTTTCCTGCGATGCCTAAGCTCCCACGATGGCCTTGTTTCACTTGTTTCACGCGAGAGATCTTTCCGGCCATTTATTTATTTAAGGTATGCACAAACTGTAGACAGAAGTATCGCTCGTAAAGCTATTGGTACGTGCGCGCTTTATTAATGTATGATATACTATTAATGTACCGTATATTCGTTTCTCTCTGTCTGTTTCTTTTGAACGAATTTGTTTCCACGCGTGATTGTTAAAAGAAGATCTGCTCTGACGTGCTGAGCCGCCGCAGTGAGTGAAGAGTTTTGTGTCACCCCAAACAGGTTCCCATCACGGGCAAAAAAAAGGGGTAAAAAATAAAGCGAAAAAAAGCGACCCTTTGTTTCAGGGAAAACCCGGTCACCAAAGCAAAATAAAGCGACCCTTTGTTTCCCCGGCCTCCCTTCTCATGATGCAGGCTTAGAAAAAAAAGCGACCCTTTGTTTCAGGGAAAACCCGGTCACCAAAGCGAAATAAAAGCGACCCCTTGTTTCAGGGAAAACCCGGTCACCAAAGCAAAATAAAAGCGACGCCTTGTTTTCCCCGGCCTCCCTTCTCATGCAGGCTTAGAAAAAAAAGTGACCCCTGCTGCCCAAAGCAAAATAAGCCACCCGCTGATGGCAGCTTGTTTCTTGGGAAAACCGAGTCTACAAAACACAACAAAACCGCGTTTCAGAAAAGAGCGAGTGATCAGCTCTTTGCAGAGAGAAAATGAAGCACTGCGTCGTGCGGTCGAGCTTACCAGCGAGTTCTTTGATAAAACGAAGAAGAAGAAGAGACCTGCACGAGAACATTTCTGCAGTGCGAGCGAAAACCTCGCTCGGTTCTGCCGAGGACGACGACGCAGAGTCAACCGAGCGAGTTCTCATCGGCACTAAAGCGCATGCGAACGAAGAAAAATTCCAAAGAGCGCGTTTGATCAGGACCGTTTTAATAGGAACTTTCTGCGCGACTGCGCTTAGTGAAAAGAACGCAATCGCGTACGGCACCGGGGGATGGAAGGACTGCGAACCAGTCTGTGATTCCTTGAAAGGCGGGTTCGAGAAGCAAAAGAGATTACAGGAAGAGATGATGAGGTCATCGAAAGCTGATTACGATGCTGGAGCGGTAGAGAATAGTCCTGTTAAGGAGGCTGAAAGAGTAGGATTGAGCGAACGCGAGAGGAAGAAGAAGAACTTAAGATGATGATTGTATAAAAGTATGTATATATATATATAATTAATGACGCGCACACTTTACGTTAATCGCGTAAAGGTTTCAAGTTCTTCGTACCTAACGATTCGAGCTTCTCGAACGCGTTCTTGAAATCTTTGAAGAACAATTTCTGATCTTTTGCGTAAATTAGGACGTATTTCTTGAACTCTGCGTCTTCCAAGAGCGCGATATCGGATGGGAGCATCATTAGTTGACCGGACGGATCGCGGTATTGAAATTTCTTCGTCTTCTTGTTCTCTTCCCATTTCAATCCTTTCAATAAACCGTAATACGAGTTATTGAACAATAACGGAGTCGATGACCATGGGCCGACGTAGCCAGATGCTTCTTTGTGGCATCTCCCTAATGCGTGCGCGCCCGATAAAGCGACGATTTCTTGGTCGTCGAAGCCCATTCGATAAAAGACGTCTCTTAAACCTTTGATCGTATTCGGACCCGCGTGATCGCCTTTATCGGCATCCGGTAAACGACCGTCCGGTGTCACTTTATCTGGCGTAATTTCGTCCACCCTACCGTATTTAAAATCCAATTTAGGACCGCCCATTTCCTCAATCGCAACCTTACCAGCGTACGTATATAAATCGGCGTACGAAATCGCGCTATTTCTTTCCTTGATCGGTTCGAGCTTCGCGACCATTTTATCGAGACCGGCGTTACCTCCGTGCGATAATTCCTCTTTAAATCTAATCGTTCCTCCTTGCGACCCACCAGTTTTACTCATTTTATCATAAGTACCAGAAGAGTGCCACGCTAATCGAACTAAAGTGGGTCCTGCGTTCGGATCTTCGCTCATCATTTGTTTCAAATCTTCCCTCAATCGCGCGAACTGTTTTTCTTTGCCGAACAATTTTGTTCCCTGCGAGGCGAAGACTTCATCGTCCGTAGTCGTAATAAAAGTGCTCAAACCGACTAATGCAAACACGCTGACGCACGAACTGATCAACGATCGTTTACTTATCGCAATATTGATCGTATCTTCGTTCTTCATTACGCAATAATCGATTTCATCTTCTTCCTCTTTAGTTGTTGTTGTTGTTGTTTTTGCCAACTCAGCTTTGATGCGAAGCTGACGAGAACGATTTAATAACGATCGCGGACGCGGATGATTACTTTTCAACGAAGAACTATCGTTCACTTTTGACGGGTGCACGCTCGATCGAAGCACTGCGGTGCGCATTTTTGATTTCGGGTATTATGTATAACGTCGTTTATGCGTGATGAATTAATTAATTAATAAGCGCGGTGTTACTTAATGATGTCAATTTAAAAAAGATCCCTACTTTTTTAGATATTTTCTCGAAAAAGGAAATCGCCTCGTCCTGCAACTTTTGCCGATTTTGGGCCCAAACGTCTTCATGAAAATTGCTCTCTTTTGATTGCTATTCCGTAACACGTCTGAGTACGAAAAGTAGTCAGAGTATGACCATCATCGAGTCCAGTCTTGGATTATTCCATTAACGCCGTTATCGACCGTGCCGAAGGTTTCGGGATTCATAGCGCTCGCAGAGTTTGCGAGAATTTTTTGGACCAAAGTCTTCTTCTTCTTTGCGACTTCAACGGGTTCGCAAAAGCCTCCGTTTACTACGCCGACGACGTCTGATTTACACGACCCGTCGCATGAACAGGATAGGAACGCGTTATTTTTGATCATTTCATGGAACGGGTCGTTTTTACGAACGGCGAGCATTGCTAACGTGCGCGTCTTCTGTTTCGTTTGTTTGAATATCTCCTCAAACACGGGCGAATACGTGAAATCGTCGATGAGTAAGATTGATGGCTTTGCGGAAGAGAATACGGCTTGCGAAGCACCAAAGTCGTCGTTATCAACGACTATGTTCTCATCGTTTAAAATACCTCCATTTCCAGCGCCGACGACGTAGACTAAGAATTCTGGATACTCGCGCGAAAACGCAGCCGCTTTATCGAACGAAGTCGCCGTGAACGATACCGCTTTGATTTTCGCCGAATTCATAGCCTCTCTTAATTTCGGTCTCAAATCGGAAAAGAACTCGTCGCCATCGAACGCTAACACTGTTGGAATCTCACAGCCTTCGCCGTGGAACAAATTCGATACAGTTAAAGCGTATTTCAAACTTACCGCAGGTTCAATCGTATGCTTTCCAAACGAAGAACGTCTTTTGACGAACAAATCGTCAGCGGATTCGACCGAACCGGCTTTTTGTCCCCACACGTGCGCGTTCACTAATGCGGCGACGACGTTTCCTTCCTTGGATATTTTCATCGCTTGATCTTTTTGAACCCAATTACGTTCTAACGTCTTGAACAAAACAGAATTACCTTCCCAAACTCTAACGACTCCGTTTAAATGCGCGGCATTCATTAGCGTTCTCGCGACGTGCGCGAACGGGCCTAAGCTAGCGCCCAAGAACGTGGCTGAAAAATATGGCGCGTATTTTGATTGACCAGTCGTTCCGTCCATCCATTTAGGAGACTTTTTTCCGCGATATTCAAATTCAATGAATGGTGGTTGAGGCGGCGGCGGCGGCGAAGTGTTGATTTTTTTAACATTCTCCTCTTTTCGTTTCTTTTCGCGATCTTTGAACGCTTTTTTGTTTGCGAGTTCCTCTTGATGCTTCTTCGATAGAAGCATGCGTCGGTTACCGCCGCTGTTATTATCGTCGAAAGATGAAGCATATTCATCCGCCGCGTTCACGCCTGATTGTACCGATGATATGTCTTCTACAGAGGAGTCAACATTAATAGGGTCTTGCAATTCTCTCGCGACTAACTTTTCGGTCGGTTCGAGCAACCCGGGTCTTTGTAAAGCTTCTTTTCCATACGCTTCCTTTCTCGCGAGAATACCGATATCGCTATAGCTCACTGATTGAAAATACGTCGCGAGTAGAACTTCCGGTAACGTTCTCAATTGAGTAGGCTGTCCTTTTACTTGTCTTTCAAACGGATTAACCGTTTGTACTGTCGAGCTATCGAATTTGCAATAATTCTTTGAGAAAAATTGAATTTGCGCATCCTTCAAATATTGTCTTTTCAAACAATCTTGTGATAAATGATGCGATAGCGGCGGCGGCGACGGCTTCGCTGGTGGCGGTGGTGGTGGACTTGGAGCATCTGGGATCTCAAACGTCTTTTGTTCGCTCATTAAAGCTTGTTCAGCTCTCATCAAGCGCGTCCGTAAGAACTTGTCTTTATTTATTAAACTGTTACTATCGTCGTTAAAAGCTTCTTCTCCTACTCCTGCTGCTTCTACTTCTACATCGTCTACCTCTGTCCTTTCATCGTCGCCATTATCTATCGTTGCAGCAGCACCAAAATACGCCTTATTATTATTACTATTATCATTATTATTACTATTAAGATTACTCACCACGCCGTTCAATTCACTCGCGCCGCCGTCCGCGACTAAAGCGGCTAAAGCGTACTCCTTCCTCAAATTCTCCTCGTACTTCCAATCATTCGCTCTCTCGTAATCGTACTTCGTATACGCATCGATCGCTCGTCTGGCTTTCCTAGCGTGCGCCCTCACTCGCTCGTTCGCCTTTTTCCTCTTCTCCTGAAGCGTCCTCTTCATCTCGTTCTCTTGCGGCAAGTACTCCTCGATCGCGAGCGCTACGATAAGCACGAAAAACAGTGCTACGATAAGCACTCTAAAGTTCGACACTTTCTTGAACTCGTGACTGAGGAACTTCTGAGGGATTTTGATCGCGTACTCGACTCTTTTGTTCCTCGCGTCGTACGCCTTCGAGCAGTTCTTCAAATTCTTCTTCTTCAAATTCTTCTTCTTCTTCTTCCTATGTTCTCGTTCTTCTTCTTCTTCTTCTTCTTCGTATTTTCCATCTTCTTCTTCTTCCTCTGATGATGTTGATTTTGATTTTGATGATTTTGATGGTTCCAATCTGTTCACGTGCTCCTTTGCAGTAGCGTGGAAGCCTGCAGAGCGACTACTAAATTTCGCTAACCCTGTCCTCGTTGGCTGTTTCTGATTCGCACTCATATCTCTATCGCTCTCTCGCTCTCTCTCTGTACTTCTGATTTACCTCGATCCGTTATATCGCGTGCGGAAAAAAAAATGTCGATACTCGCTTTTCTGTTTTTTCCGCGTTTTCCGCGTTTTCTAAGAATTTAGTACTATCGTTTTTTTATAACAAACGTTTAAAACGTAGAACGAAATAAGTTTATTTAAGAGAATGTTCAGCGGATATTGTTTGTATTTACTTACTGATCTTAAACGCGCTCGTAAAATGAGTGTTTTTAGTGTTCTTTCTGATGCTAAACGAAAAGTTTGAAACCCTAAATACACTCCAGGCAGGTTCCTTTTTCCTCTACTGTATAAGCTCGAATGGAGATATAAAAAGTACCCAGAGCAAGCTCGCTCGTTCTGAACAGAGCAAGCGCATGGAACAGAAAGCTTAACAAGGTCGAAGTGAGATCAGCGCGTGTTCTCGAGCGCGAGCGTTTGAACGTTTCGAAACTTGTTGAAGCTAGCTCGGGAAATCAATCGCTGGCCAGCAGGGGAAATATTTTGTTAGTTTTTCGAAATTTCAGAAATTCATATCGCGAACAATAATCATAACAGAAGAAGACCGAGGAAGAGGGGCAAAAGAAACATGGATAATAATAATAGTAACAGTAGTAGTAGTAATAATAATAATCGTAAGAGGGCGATAATCATAATCTCGGTGTTGATTTTTTTGTCCATTTCGTTAGCTTTTTGCTCTGTGTCAGTCGCCGAGTATAGAAACGAGGACTCGATTGGAAGAACGAGAGAGGCGAAGAAAAAAGATGATGATTTTGAATTTGATTTTGATGATGATGATATGAGAACTGACGATGTTGCTGCGAAGAAGAGGGAGAAGAAGAAAGAAGAGGGAGAAGAAGCTTTTAAGAAAGGTAGCGTGAACGATAGATAGCGTAGTAGTTTAGTAGTCAATAGGGGAGTAGTTGTTGTTTTATGTTGTATAAAAAGTTAGTTATGACATACCGTAGGCTGCCTACTATACTTCTTTCGCGGCGCTTAATGCGCGAAAAGCAAGAGTGGAGTACATGGAACGACGACAGCGCTCGCACGCGTTCTTCCTCGATCTTCTTCTCCTTCTTTTTCCTCGTTTCGTTGTTGTTGTTGTTGTCGTTGTTGTTGTTTTTGATCCGATGATGTAACGAATGAAATTTCGAAATCATCGACGACGAACGCGCCAGGTCTGAGAACTAACAAAGCGCATTCGATGACTAAAGTCTGTTTAGCCTGGACGCGTTTGAAAGTCTTTCGAGTTTCGCGAATCCACATCCAGGACGAAGCCTCTTTTTTATTCTTTATCTTTATCTTTTCATGAGTCTCTTCGTTATGAGCAGATATGGCGGCTTCGAATGCGACGTCGATGGTTTCGTTCGTTCCGTTGAAGACAGAGATGAACACTGGAACGATACGCAAAAATTGCGATACATCGTCATCATCATCGTTCTTTACAGCCAAGAAAGAAACCATTCCGTTTGGAAACTTTTCGTTATCCACACTCGCAACCGCCAAAACGTTGTGATGGATATCAGTATCATTAGTAGTTCTAGTATCCGATCCATTTTCATTCTCTTTCGTTGGATTGTTCCTTACAAAACAGCAGCGAGAAGAACCTCTTTCAACGACACCACCACCACCACCACCACCAGTATTATAAATCGTCTTCCATTGCAACGACACACAGATTTTCTCTAAAGTAGAGCTCGAAGCACATAATTTTCGCGCAATATTCTCCATATCAGCATCTTCTTTAGAATCATTGTCCAAGAGCAAAACAGTATTATCGCGTTCGTTCAATACATTTCGCGAAACTTTGAACGTCGCGTCTAACGACTTGCCAGGTCTCAAAAGCTTTCCATCTCCCTTGAAACAGTTCGCGAACAGCTTCTTTGTCTTCAAAAATTCAACATTGTTAGCATCACAATCGCTACTATCAGTTGTTTTTGTACGAAGTGCGGCAACGATTGATGTCAACTCAAACGTTTGCGTATTCGAACAGTTAATCGCCTTGAGCGTACAAACGACTTCATCCGCAGCGCCAATCGAAGGCATTATTTTAATCGATAACAAAATAGACCGCTTCGTGACGTAACTTTTCGAGAGCTTTGTTAGACGATATCTCAACAATTTCGGAGCTGGCGGCTCGGGTTGATAACATAACATTACTCGCGCTTCTTGTGAAAAGACGTTTGTCGAATTCAAATGTTTATCTTCGTCGTCTCCGAAAATGACATTGGTCGTGTTAGTATTATTACGCGAATCGGCGGCCGATAAGATCTGAGCGTCGAGCGCTTCAAACTCCTTCGCAGACAATCGCGTCGGGTGAAACCAACACGATAAACATACATGTTCTTTTGGTCTAATCGAATCTCGAACGGAATAAACATTACCATACCGCGAAGATGAAGTTTCGAGTTTCAATCCTGAATCATCAAAAGGTGTAAACGCGTTTGACGGTAATCGGATGTGAACGTGCCTCGCCGTAGCGTCGCTCACGTTTTTAATAACCACAATTACTTTATCAATAGATCCATCGAGAACGTCCTGATTTGATTCAGAAATTTCAAACGATGCTTCGAGTCTTGGAACCGTATCGACGACGTCGAAGACTAGTCTCGAGTCCTCGGGAATATCCTTCACCCAAATCTTCCGAATTTTCGTCTCCTTCTCCTTCGCCGTATCTCGTCTCGATAATGGCGCTCTGATATCGAACGTAGCCGAACCTATCGCTATATTTTCTAAAGTCCATTTTATTCCAACGACGCGCAAAACGCCAGGTCTATTTGGCGTAATGTGTAAAGTTATCTCGCTTTTTTCGTTTGGTTGCATTTCAAGCGTCTCGATGGTCTCGCAAGTCGCCGCCGAGCTCTTTAAATCATCATCATCGTCAAATGTCCATTCCAAACAAACATTATTCAACGTCAGTGGTATTTTTAATGGATTCGAGAGTTTAGCCGATACTGAAACTATTTCACCTTTGGCAGTCACCGAGCGTTGCTCCTTCGAAGCGTTACTATTTCCATCGAGCCAATTCGAAGACGCGTTATTGTTTCCTTGTAAAATCGGAACTATTCCGGATTTTTCTTCGATTGATTTCCAAGAAACGTCTCCAAATGCAATCTTCGATCGTAATTGATGATTAAATGTGCCAAAACCGTTCGATAACTGTCTTTCGAGCGTTCCCGGCGAATTTGAAAATTGCTGCTTCTGCTGCTGCGTATATTTACTGCCGGGAGATGAAAACGAGGTGTTATGATGACCACTTGCCGTTGAGGCGTTTTTCTCGTCAACATCCCCTTTGCTGTCGTTTGCGAATGACACGAATACGGCTCCAATATCAACCTCAGGTAACGGCGATGCGATTACGGATGCAGATGATTTTCTATTTTTGACCACGTTCTTGTTGATGTTGTTGTTGTTGTTGTTATTGTTATTGACTTCGCGCAAATAGCAAGAAACAACGTGTAAATATTCTCTCAGATATGTTCTTTGCGTTGTCTCCGTTCGACTCGCGTGTATTCGATCGCTATTACCGAAACCATTTCCTTCGCCAAGTAATCTTTGAAAATATTGCACCGCATCTTCGTTGTTTCCATCATGTGCGGCTAATCTTGCGAGTGAAAACAAGCAGTGCTCGCGACACTTATGCCAAGTATTTTCATATCCTAACGATGCCAGAGATAGAGCGTAGCATCTTGCCGCTGCACGTCGCGCATTGATTCTTGCATATCCATGGCCAGCTAACGCTGCGTGAAATGCGTGCTTCCGCAACCAAGGAAGCGATTTCGGAACTTTCCTAGTGAACGTTCTCGAAAAGTCGACATCTAAATAGTTCCTCGACGCGCGTTCGAGCAGTAACGCCGATTGTAAATCATTAACGCCACCATAATTCGCAGCCTCCTTAGCAAACGTTGCAGCTGCTTCACGAAATCTACCGCCGGACACGAGCAATGTCGCTCTGCGAATTGAACATAACACCAACATCTCGTCTATGTAGTTGAATGCTTCTATATCTATGATTGCCTCGGCGGCTAAATTTGCCATCGCTAGGTGATCATCTCTTTGCTTTTTAACTTTTGCGAAACACGAGATGGCATACTCAAAAGCCACGTCTGCTTCTTTTCGCAATGCATCATCACTCGCTGTTGTAGCTAAATTGCTATTGCTATTACTAATTTTCATTGGACTCGTCGTATGAGCTCTTCCGGCAACTAATTCATCCGCCTTTCTCGTTAAAGCTATACCGATCGCTTCGTATGCTAAACCGCAACTCTTCCAATTCTTCTCTGCTTTATAATCTGCTCCAATGAGCTTGTAGCTCGAAATCGCGTTATCTATATCACCGAGAAATAAACTTAAATCTCCTGCCCTGCGAATTTGCGATTCTTGTGAAGAATACACGTCTTGCTTCGAAACCGTAAGATTTGGTGACTCACTCCCATCTCTCGCGTGCAACGACGACGATATCGCCCCAGACGACAACGTTGAACTCGGAATCGGTACAGTTGTATTACTCGTCGTCGTCGTACCGACTACATTCCTACCCCAAAACGACTTAAATTGGTTCTTAAATCCTTTCCTCGTATTGAAAATCATTGAGTTCAAACCGTAAAGCAAACGCTCCATGTGCGGTGCAATCACGCGTTCAATGATTCGTCTGAAAAAAGCATTTAATACTATTTTCTCGTACTCTTCGTTTTGAAAATTAATCGTCAACGCGGAAACTCTCTGTTCCGAGAATTTCCGTTTCACGTCCAAGAGCGCTTTCTCGTGCTGCTCGTTCCTGGCTCGAAAAATCTCCACGCAATCCTCTTGCAAATCATTCACATTCGTATCTCCATCTATACCGGTTTCTTTGGCATCTTGCAAGACTACGAAATGCCTCGCAATATCAACATCCGCCCTTTGCTTCACGAAACACGGCATATTTTGCATGGTCTCCCTTAACATCAACTCTAACTGATTCTGCGGCTCTGGCTCGCTCGCCGAGCACACACAAATCACAGCGCATGGATAATCCACTGGATTCAAACTATGCCATCTAATAGCATCTTGAATGTCCCCGAAATGTTCTTCAAATATCCTCTTCGAATGTAAATTACCTTCTCCGTATTCGTCATCCTCTTCGACTCGTTTCAATACATCCGCGTCTGTTTCTATCGCGCTCAATTCAATCGTACTCATTTTACTCCCCCGTTTCTTTCCTTCATCTCGACCGTCATCGTAGTCACAAAAATCTCTCTCCAGCTTCTTAAAACTCTCCTCGCCGATCATCTTCATCTCTCGCTTAACTTCTTCCAACGTTCTCATCTTCATCTCTGCGAACGAACAGATCCGGAATTGAAATTTTTCCGATTCGAACTGTATTTGCCCATCGCACGAACTCGCGCGCACTGGCACTTTTATGCCCAAAACTTCACTCACCATCGCATTCTTTCTACTACTATGACTACTAGGACTACTATGACTACTGTTGTCGTCGTCGTCGTCGTTGTTGTTGTTGTTCAATTGAAGACTTTTTCTTATTTTCTCGTGAATTTGTTTTTGTTCTTCTTCGCGCTGTCTCTGGATTAAGAACTTCGAAGATGTTATCACAACAGTCGGTACTTGATCCAAAAAGAACTGCCTGTGTAATTTCTTGGACGCATTGTGCTGACCAGGCATCTCTCTCACTTAATCCCTCGTTTTCGATTGGATCGAATTCGGTTCGATTGAGAGGAGAGGTTTTGGATTTCCTTCCCTAGTCAAGCTCGTGAAGCGAACCAGTTGATGAGGAAAATTTGTAAAGCAACGAAAATATATACCAAAATGGTACTAACTTTACCGCGAGTACTTTAACTGCTACTATAACTACTACTACTACTACTACTACTACTACTTTAAATTGAAACGTTTCCAGACAGATTTCATGTCATCGGATGGTCCAGGATCGTTCGAGGAAGAGTCGAGCAAGACGTCCGCCTGTAAAGGTCTTTGTTGCGTTTCGGTGAGACGTCCGGTACGCGTCGAAGCCGTTCGCTCGGAGACCGCGCTGTTTTTGTTTTTTTCGTTCGTGTTCAGAGTTTGTTCGCGGAGAGAGATTGGCGCGAAGAAGTTTGGATTCGCGCGCGAGTTATTCGATGTCGTCGTCGATCGATTTTGTGAGTCCTTGTTCGAGTCCCTGAAACCGATCGCGTTCATGAAAGCGCCGAACCAATTATCGCCGCCCGCGCTGGAAGAGTGCTGATGTTGCGAAAAATGCGTTGTCGTTCGCACGTCTTCGTCATTGATGTCGATGCCGCTGTTGCTATTAATGTTATTGTTATTCATCGTACCCATTTCAATCTCTTCGTTACCGTTCTCATCGTCCTCATCGCCTTCTTCGAATTCAATATCGTTTTCTAACTTTATGAATTGCGCAAATCTTCTATATTTTCTCCAATTCCAGTAATATATACGAGCGATTCCACACATTGCAGCGAATAGAGCCGATGCAACGGTTAAACCTCCAACCATGATTTTATACATAATCACTTTCCTCGCTTCGTACGCTTCATTGCGAGAGGTTTGGGAAATCCCAGTCCCGGGCGTTCCGGGCGACGTCGGCGCCGTAGGTAACGGTGGTGGTGGCGGATGTCTCATTGCACCAGTGACTTCGTCGAAATCTAAAGCGTCGCGTAAATCATCGCATTTCACGTTTGGTGATATTTTTAAAGTTTGTTGCACGCTTTCGTCGTCGAATTCAAATAGAACGTTTCGAGCAAAAATACCTCCTATAATTGTACCAGCGCGTCCGTTATCGAACACTCCAACGCAAAACGCGTTATCGACAGTTGGGTGAATAAAGAGATAATTCTCTGCCGGAAAACTTATCGGCACTTCTTCATCGTTTACACCAAAAAACGTTAAAGTGAAATTCGGAAACATGTAGTTTATATTGTTCACGGTTAAAAGTTTGTTCTCGTTCAAACTTCTCCAACACACGTCATTTGGGTAATTAATTGGATCACCTCCACCGATTTTCATCATCTCATCAGTCCCAAAATCGTTAACAACTTTTTCCTCAATAGCTGAAATGAATGGAATAAATACGTCCTCATGGAAATACGTATACGTCGTTCCAGAGTCTATGACCGTCCCGAAGCCGGCGTGGAATTTTGGGATTAACAGAGTTTGTCCATCGTCTTGATCGAATAGCTCAGTGTCTCTGACGAAAATTCTCTTCACTTCGACGTTGTAATATTGCGATTTCGTTCCTTTCACTAATTTAATCGTCTTTGTTTCCGTTTTCCTTGTCACGAAGTTCAAATAATGCTGCTCCGGTAATTTACCTAAACTCAAAACGCCGCCGCCTTCGAACGATCCTAAGCATAGACCAAACGTCCCATCATAGCTCCCAGGTGGATACGCTTTCTTCTTCAACTGTCTATGTATGCCGGATTCAGATCTCCCGAACGCGATTAATCCAACAGCTCTTTGCGTCTTCAACATGTTCGTCTCTAAAGTATTACACCCGAAATTGATTCTCGGATTCCCTAAACTACCGCCGACGTCTATGACGTCCGAGACTAAATGTCCTCCGACCTCGGAATCTTCCGAGAAATGCTCTTCGTATTCACACAACCCGTTCACACCACATTGCCCGAATATACAGCCTTGCCCACATCCAACTCTTCGATAACTGGAAGATCTCGTTTGATCGTATACTTTCGCGTCATCGTGCGTCCCGCACTTCTGCGGCCCGCATCCGTCGCAAGTAACGAACGTATACGTACTCCCAGTATCGACGATTACCTCGAACGATACCCCTGGCGTACCGATTTGCATCTCGACATAGAAATACCCATCCTCTCTCGCTTTCCCTTTCAGCTCCATCGCCGCCGAAGAAGAAGAAGATGTTTTCAAACCCCTCCCGATGCGCTTCCAATTTTGCGCCTTTACTCCTTTCCTTACTTGGCCTTCCATACTACTCTCGAAAAGTCCATCGCGAACTCTTTGCCAGTGCACGAAGGACTCGATCGAATAATCGGATCCATTCATAGCTCGCTCTGTCGCACTAAATCGTCCTCGTTTCAATCCAAAATAAGTATTCGTCTCGCTCTTACTCGTACGCGTATCGTTATTTCTCCATAAAGTTCTACCGCTTTGTCTACCGACATCAACATCTACGCCTTCAATACCTAAAGCAGAAGAAGTAACTGGCACGAGCAGACTGATTAAGCAGCAGAAGAACAGGGAGAAGAGGAAGAACAGGAAACTCATGCTACGACTGTTTCGCTCGATGCGAGTTCTCGTTATCGACATCGTTGGATCGATTAAGGTCTCAACTCTCAACCCTCGATTCGTTTTTTCTGACGAGGTCAAACATATCTCAGATCAACGCATGTGCCTTATTATTAAGTAGAAGGAGTAGTAAACAATTACTTCACTGGTCACTGAATAGAAGATCATGCGAGGGAACCTGAAGACTCTGTTTTCAAGCTTTCGACTTGGTAAAGTGAAAGGCACGAGCAGAGCTTTCGTCGAACACGAACGAGCGATGTTCGGTTTAGGAAACAATATCGATGTTTGGAACGGTTTTAGTTATGCCAGTTTTGCTACCGAAGATGTTGTCGATGATGTCGTTGATGGTGTTAATACTAACAGTACTACTGCTACTGATGATACTACTACTACTACTACTAATAATAATAATAATAACAGTACTAATAAGTTTGATTTAATAGTGAAGCGCGCGCGAGAGAATAGGACTAAACTTAATCATCGTCTCAATCAACACGATGGGAACTCTGAAAGTAGTAACTCTAACGAAACCGCAAAGGCCAAAGCGAGTGATTTTGGCGACGACTGGAAAAGGAAGACGGCGAGGAAGGGCACGAGAGAGAGAAAAAAAGAACGACGAGAACAACGATCGAGAGGAGGAGGAGGAGGAAGGAAGAGCGAGGAGAATTCGGTGATGATCGAAGATCGCGCGCGAAACGGTAGCGATGGAACGTCGCGCGCGAAGACGACGTACGAAGAACAAAGACGCGAACGACAATACGAACAAGAACGACTGCGAATAGAACAAGAACACCAAGAATATTACGACCCGTTAACGAAGGAGATGAAGAACTTAATACCGGCGAACGTTCTGTGGGTATCGAGAGAGTTATCGAGGGAAGGGTATAAGTGCTACTTAGTCGGCGGCGCCGTGAGGGATTTATTGAAGTGCGAACGACCGAGAGATTTCGATGTCATGACTAACGCGAGCTATCAAAAATTGAGGGAGATATTTGGGTATAGGAGGACGAGGATAGTCGGGAAGAGCTTTAAAGTATGTCACGTGAGCGTGAATCAGAGAGGCGATAAGTTTTTGGAGGTTTCGAGTTGCGCAGAAGAAGAAGAAGAAGATGATGATGTAGATGATGATGGTGTAGATGATGATGATGTAGATGACGATGATATAGATGACGCTGAATTACGAGGCAATAATCATAATCATAATAATAATAATCACAATCGTCGTGAATATAGGACGAAAACAAAAAGAGAGTATTTACGCGCCGACGCGATGAAAAGAGATTTCACAATAAACGGAATGGCTTATGAACCGAAAAGATCTATATTATACGATTTCGTCGATGGATATGAAGATTTAAAAGATAATATAGTTCGATCGATAGTGGATCCACACATTGCGTTTAAAGATGACCCGGCGAGGATTTTAAGAGCTATTCGCGTGAGCGCAAAACGAAACATGGAGCCGACGAAAGAGGTTAGAGCGACCATGCGCGCGTACGCGCCACTTTTGTTAGAATTGCAGCACTCAAGAAAACTTCAAGAATTGAGAGCGTGTTTAGCCAGAGGCTATGCATCAACTGGGGTGAAGCTCTTGTGGATGAGTTGTACTTTAGACGCGCTCGTTCCTACTTTGGCGAAATTTATTAAAGATCGAGGTGGGAAGAAACGTACGATGCTCGAATTCACGAAAACTGGTTTTGAACAAATACTAGACGCAAAAACGTGCTTCAACGATGAAAGTAGTAATAGTTATAATGATAACGATCGTATCAATGGCGATAATTTTAAAATCTTCTTCAAAAACGATAGCGATTCGATTTTTAGAGCTACTGAAGACGATGATGCAGAAGAAGAAGAAGAAGCGGATGATAGCACTGCGACGAAAATAATAGCAAATTCGTCACTAGTGAACAACAATAAGAATAATAAGAGTAATGCGATCCCAAATGGTATCACAGCAGGCGGTTTATTCAAGTTGTTGGCAACATTCGACGCGTACGCGAGAAAAGACGTGAGATTAACCGAAGAGGGCGTTTCGGCCGAGTTTCTCTTGGCAATTCTCGCTACGCCAATCGCTTTGTATTATGCTGGATTGAAAACAATACCGCAATATACGCAACGGGAAGAAATGAGAGTAGTTGGAAAGACGAAGAACAAGGTCAAGGAAAGAAGAAAACCAAAAATGGGTTTAGTCTCCGTCGTCAATCCAGCTTTTTTGCGTTGGGAATCGGCATGTCAACGCGTCCTCGATGAATTTAAAACCGAAGATAAGTTGTTCAATTCAAACGAAAGAAAAGGTCAAAACTTGAAAATTTATACAATGATGACCATTGGTGGAAAAAGAAACATTAGAAGACGCGGTGGTAGCGCAGCGCAAGTAGAAGCATTGTATGAAGAAGAATTAGCAGAAAAAGAAATAGAAGAGGAAGAAATCAAGTATCCTGCGCATAAACGAAGCTCTGAGTTGAAAGAAGAAGAGGACTATGTGCGAATCGTGCGCGATACTTTCAGTGAAGAGTATACCGAGGACGAGTTATGGAGTATGTAGTAGTAGGAGTAGCATACTTTTGTGAGATAAACTATTATCGCTATTTATTTCTATTTCTCTCTTCGACCGCTTAAGACCTTTTCTCTACAATAAGAGACTTCCCCTGGCTTTGATTTCTTCGTGATATCATAATTCGCGTGCTCTTCGCGTAAGAAAACGTGATAATGCGGCACATCGACCGAACAGTTATCGTTCATATCATAATTCCACTCCACGATCTCTGGCATGTTCTCTACTAAATAGTTCTCGACCCATTTCTGTATCTCTCTCCCGTTCATTTCTTTCCTCGACCACAGCGTCCAATGCGTGACACCTGGTGGGCATTCATATGGGAACATATTCGGTTCTAATACTACTTCTACTTCATCATCATTTTCATTTTCTTCTTCTCCTATTTTAAACACCGTGCGCTCGATATGTTCCTCGACTCCGTAATAGCCGTATTTCACGTCTAACTCTTGTACGTGCGCGCGCTTCTTCAACGTCATCTCTTCCGTGCGCATCCAATACTCTAATCGCAGCGTACATTCCGGTTTCCTCTTTTCCCCTCGCGCTCGTTCTCGTTTATTTCTATTATCCCATCTCGATTTCTTCGTCTGCTCCTGCGACTCGCGCGTTTTCCCCTGCTCCTCCTTCGCCCTTTCATCCAAATCATGACACGTATCTTCGCCTAAATCTTCCGATGACGACTGCGCGGAACCGTTTTCCGATGATCGCCTATCGCTGAATCTTCCTCTTTTCTTCTTCGCGCGAGCTTCTTCTTCTTCTTCTTCTCCTCGATCGTTCTTCTTCCTCGGCTCAGTGATGACTTCTTCTTCTTCTTCCTCTTGCGCAGAAGAACGGGAAGAATTTGCGTCGTAGCGAAACAGGGCTGTTTCAGTTTCATTGCTTCGCTGCACGAATCCATCGACTAGAACGAGTACGCAGAGATCGTCTCGATCTTGATCGTGGTCTGCGTTTTTTGCGCCGTCTTCGTTCATCTTCTGCCGTGCGAGCGCGTTAAAACGAACGGCATTTCTTTTCGAGCGTTACGTCGTGATGGTCGAAAGATGAAGAGACGCGTTTTTGCATTCGTTGACCGAGAATTCTTGTCGCGCGTAAAACCACTTTGAAAACGAAACAGAGTTTGATCTACATCAAACACAGAGAGAGAGAGAAATCCTAGGGCGAAGAACGTTGCTCGTCTCTGATCTGAGTAAATCAGTAAAAGCGTCTTGCAAGGTCTCTTTGTCTGGTGGCGTTCTTCGTTTCTTGAGCGAGGGCGGATTGTGCTATTTAGGGTGTCCAACCCTACATTCACACCCTAAACCCTGATTTTCGCAGCCACTGGAAAATGTACTACATGTGTATCACACGGCACACAAAAAAAAGACATAAATCAAAACGCGAATATCGGACAGAGAGAACGCGGGGATACTAAACATAACTACTATACTACTAAAAAGAAGAACCACGACGAGCGTTGTTTGAGTGTCGTCCGTGTTTCGCTGGTGTGGATCAGCTAAAGCAAGCGCGGTTGTTCTATTCAAGTTTTGTTGGAATGGTCGTCGGCTTCAAGCAAGCAAAAGAAAGCCATGATGCCGCGGGTGAATCCGATCGTTTACTGATAAA
>Ga0115004_10001632_pt1 | contig 18413 bp, 16 predicted proteins | sample ArcticOcean_MG_C_10_FD_88737 | JGI IMG/M metagenome (GOLD analysis project Ga0115004, IMG submission 88737) | Marine microbial communities from western Arctic Ocean - ArcticOcean_MG_CB11_90 | ecosystem: Environmental > Aquatic > Marine > Oceanic | place: Arctic Ocean: Canada Basin | collected...
GTAATGGAAGCTGTTGCTGATGCTTACGGTGAAGTAATTCACATGTAAGACTGATAAAATTCAATTAAATCTTCTCATGAAAATGAGGAGATTTTTTTTTGAGTTATTCTAATAGTAGTCATTTTTTTATTCAATCTAAATAAGCTTATTTGCAGTATGCAAAATCAGAGAACTATAGCAGATTTAAACCTTAATGAAACTGCTATTATAGCAGCTAATCAGCAAGGAAACATTCCATTAAAATTGGTGCAGATGGGCTGTACGTCACAGACTAAAATTAAGCTTAGAATGGTGGCTCCTTCAGGAGATCCATTGTGTATACAGTTTGGTGGTAATGATGTGGCACTACGACTAGAAGATGCTAAAAAAATAGCTATAGAATCGGTATGAAAAAGCTTGTATTAATAGGAAACCCAAACACGGGAAAAACGAGCTTATTTAACGCTCTTACTGGCTTAAACCAAAGTACAGGAAACTACCCTGGTATTACAGTTGACAAGAAAAAAGGTTATTTTTCAATCGCTAAAGAAACTTTCGAATTAATTGATCTCCCAGGTACTTATAGCCTAGAGCCACATTCGCTAGACGAAGAAGTGGTACTTCAAGAAATTCTCAATATTAAGGAACCTGTAGATGCTATAATCTATATTTCTGATGCCACTAACCTTAGAAGAAACTTATTCCTATTCAGTCAGATAAGAGATTTAGAAATTCCTTGTGTTTTACTAATCAATAGAATTGATAAACTAGAAAAAGCAGGGATTGAAATTGAGGGATCCAAAATAGAAGCCTATTATAAATGCCCAGTAGTATTTACTAGTGTTACAAAAAAGGAAGGATTAAATTCATTAAATAAAGTACTCACAGAACTACCCAATAAATGTAACTATTCGAGCGATTTCGAACTCAAAAATAAGGGCTTTGAAGAACTAGGCCACTTAAAATCTATTAAGAATAATTATTGGGCATGGTTGGTAGCACATCAAAAATCAACTCACAAATTATTTCATAAAGAAGAGCAGATAGAAATTAAACAGATTTTACAATCTGTAAATTATAATTCTGAAGAATTACTAAAAGAAGAAGCAGTAGATAGATTTTCAAAAATCGACATACTATTAGAAACTACAGTAAAACAAACGACTACAGACAATACTATTTCAAGAAAAATAGACAAGTTACTCACGCATAAATATTATGGCTATCTAATTTTCTTTGGGGTTTTGTTCTTTATTTTCCAAGCTATCTATTCCTGGGCTTCAATTCCCATGGAGTGGATTGATTCTTTTTTTGGGGAGCTCTCTGTTTGGACACATACTAGCTTACCAGACAATAGAATTAACAAACTAGTAAGCGAAGCTTTGATTCCTGGTATTGGTGGAGTGGTGATTTTCGTGCCACAGATAGCGCTATTATTTGGCTTTATTTCACTTTTAGAACAGTCCGGCTATATGTCGAGAGTCGTATTTATAACCGATCGATTTATGCGTAGGTTTGGCTTAAACGGAAAGAGTATAGTTCCTTTAATTTCGGGTGTTGCTTGCGCGATACCTGCAATTATGGCCGCAAGAAATATAGATAATGCTAAAGAAAGGCTAATTACTATCTTAGTTGTTCCATTTATGACCTGTGCTGCGCGATTACCGGTTTATACTATACTTATCGCCCTAATGATTCCTTCTAATACAGCTTATGGTTTTAACCTACAAGGGCTAATTTTAATGTTTATGTATTTACTTGGATTTGTAAGTTCGATAGTAGCATCGGTAGTTTTACATAAAATTATTAAAGAAAATTCTGAAGCAAATTTCATTATTGAACTTCCAAGTTATCAGATTCCGCAGTTAAAAAACCTATTACACACCTTAATAAGTAAAACAAAAAGTTTTGTTTTTGACGCAGGTAAAATTATTGTAGCAGTATCTATTATTTTGTGGGTACTCGCTAGTTTCGGACCAGGAAAGGCGTTTAATAATGCCGAAATAATCGTTGAGAATACACAGGTATTTGATGAATCGAACACCTATGACGATGCCTTAGCAGCTCATAAACTAGAGCATTCTTACTTGGGTTATTTAGGGAAAGGTATAGAACCAATTATACAACCCTTAGGGTATGATTGGAAAATTGGAATAGGAATAATAGCCTCTTTTGCTGCACGTGAAGTGTTTGTGGGAACTATGGCTAGTATTTATAGTGTTGGTAGTAAGCAAGAAAGTGGTAAAACTATTCTTGAAAAATTACGACAAGCTAAAAATCATACTACAGGAAAACCTACCTATACTTTTGCCGTTACATTGTCCCTACTTATATTTTATGCTTTTGCTATGCAATGCGTAAGTACAATAGCCATAGTAAAACGAGAAACAAACTCTTGGAAATGGCCAATTATTCAAACTGTTGTAATGACTGGCATAGCATATATCGGTGCATTTTTAACCTATACAATTTTTAGCTGATGGACTTAGTACTCATAGCAATACTGTTTATTGGAGCTTGTTTTTATTTATACAAAAAGAACAAAAAAAAATGTGCACCAAAGGGATGCACATCTTGTAATGGTTGTAATTCTCACCTAAAGTAAAATCTAATACGATTATCTAATTAAATTGACATAGCCTTTTTGCTCATACGTATTTTCATCAAATTGTTTTGTGGTAATTACTTTAAACACATAAGTTCCAGCAATAGCATTTTCTTCATTACAAGTACCATCCCAGGCTATATCTAAACTATCAGTATAGAAAACTTGCTTACCCCATCTGTCGAAAATAAACATCTCGTAAGTCTTAGCACCTACTATAGAAGGAGTGAAGAAATCGTTAACATTATCGCCATTAGGTGAAAAAGTGTTGGGGGCATAAAAATAATACAAAGGGCTAATTTCAATATTTTGAGAGTATTCCTTATAGCAATTATTAATTTCTGTAGTAACTCCTAAATTAACTGTATACACCCCCCACACATCATAAAAGTGTTCTGAAGGATCTTTAAGTCCTGAACTTAAACCATCACCAAAACTCCATTGATACGTTAAGCCATTCATCGTAGGCGTATAATTATTTAGATTAATTCCAAAATTTTCATCAGCCATCTGCGCAGTTTCGAAGAATGGATTTGGAGCCTCATCAACCAGAATAGAACCTGAAGCAGTTCCCTGCACGCCACACTCATCAACTACTGTAATTGTATAGTTATCTGGAAAATCAAACATACATTCTTCATTATCGCCGTTAGACCATAAAAAAGTATAATTTTCATTACCTCCTTCTACCGTAGAACATAAATCGAATTCTATAGAATCGCACACATATACTATTTCAGAACTTACTACCACTGGTGGGAATTCTTGAATAGTAACTTCTATACATCCATCTACCTGCTGTCCACATACATCGGTAATCTCAACACAGAATTGAGTAGCTTCGGTAGCTGTAATTTGCTGAGAAGAATTAGTTCCTAATCCTGTCCATTGATATGTATATGGAGGTAATGGATAGGGTGGGGTCATTAAACTTCCCATTCCTCCTAAAGCCTGAACATCAAGTAAAGTATAGTCTCCTGCACATTCCAAAACAACAGCATCAGAAAGAATTAAATCTAAGTCTGGATAATCTTCTACAATAACTGTTATACATGTTTGCGCCTCTTGACCACATACATCAAACACCTCTACACAATACTCTGTTGTTTCTGTTGGATTAACAATTTGTGTTGCGGCAGTCCCTAATCCAGTCCATTGAAAAGTATACGGAGGAATAGAATAGGGCGGAGCCATTAAGCCACCCATTCCACCAACAGGAATAACATTTAATTCCACTTCATCATCGGAACATAAAGCTGCTAAATCATCCGTTTCAATTGAAAACTCTGGCTGATCGTAAATAGTAAACTCAATACTGTCTGGTTGAATTTCATAACAACCATAATCTAAAGGCAGAATTTCGATAAGAACATTTTCAGCATTATCTGAAATGCCATCGCTTATAGCACCAATATTTACAATAGCTTCATCATCTCCATCTAAAATAATCACCTGATTACCAGCGGTATTACTTAGCGTATAGTCTACATTAAGAGTAGACGATCCGAAAAGGTTGTAATTTATAAGTAAATCTCCACCAATTCCTGGAGGACGTTCAAATGTAATACTAGCATCCCCGCAACCCTCATAAATATTATCTGCAAAAGGAGAGTTAGTATTGAAAATATTTGTTGTGTTAGACTCTATTACATACTCTATGTCTGGTAAAGAATTGAATGAGTTTTCTTGAAGAAATACAGCTGAATTTACTCCACCATCAGCCACATCGGCTATGGCTAACTTCATATGATACGTTAAACAAGCCGTAACGTTTGCAGTCGCATGAAGCGTTACAAATCCAGGATAACTAACAGTCTCTGCATTAGAATTGTCTGTAAAAAAAACTGAATAATCTTGCCAATTTTCATCAATATCAGCACAATTAGAAGCCGGATAAGCGCCAGACGGAGTACCAGAATTAACCGTGTTAATAATTACAGGTGTAGTTGTATACTGAGTAGGGTCATTAGGATCAGGTACTAAAGCAATATTTTCAGCATTATTGGTAAATGGACCTGTTATTCCAGGTCCTGAAAGGAAAAAACCGAATATATCGTTGTATTGTGAACAAGTGAAAGATGGGTATTCTTGCGAAGCGAAAATATAATTAAAAGTAACTGCATCGGAATTAGGTATAAAATCAAACTCTAATATAATTAAGTTATTTAAGTTTGTATTTAATGCATCAACCATTTCTAATTGTTCCTCTAAATCTGAATCTGAACCTGCACCACCACCACCAAAGCCAAAACTTCCCGGTGTAATTGCATCTAGTCCATCGGTTGCCATTACTAGTCCCGTTTGAAAATCTAAATTCGAAGTTCCATTAAAATAACCTGCAGAACATTCGAAACCAGAAAAAGTAACATTGGAATATTCGACCCCTTCACCTACTAGAATTTCTACTAAACTTTCTGGTGTATTATACGGTGCATTACAGTTGCCGACTACTTGTGCAATAGAAACTTGAGTAAGAACTAAAGCGTATATAAAAAGTAAATGTTTTTTCATGTAAATCAATTTTAAACCTAAGTTTATTTATTCGAAAATAGATTTTCTGAATTTACAATAATTGTACCTATTTAGGAACTAATTAGTATTTTAAACGCGATTAACGAACTACTGCCTATTTATTTTTTCATTTAAATAATGATAATTGACTAGCCCTTGTATAGGTGATTGATTGAAGTGTGATATTTTCAAAGCGTATTTCATACAGAGATCTAGTAAGATATCCTGAAACAAAAAAGCTACACTACCCACAAATGCAATTGAATAATCGCTAATAACCAAATTAGATTTTAAGTGAGTTTGAATGAATGAATCAAACTGTTTACTAACCAAAGACTGAACAAATACATGATTTTTATTCGCCACTAAAAAGGGAACATAGGAAGCTAGAAATCTATTTGGAGCTTCTTGAGTATAAACGGACTTTAATACAGATTCTTTTGATATAGAGTAGGATTTGGAAAACTCAAAATATAAATCCTCTGGCATAGTTTTATATAAATAGGCTTTCAATAACTGCTTTCCTAAACTAGCACCACTCCCTTCATCTCCCAATATATAGCCCAAAGAAGGTGATGTTTGTTCGAGTTCCTCACCATCGTAAAAAGCAGTATTAGAACCGGTGCCTAAAATAGAGACAAATAAAGGACTACCTTGATACACAGAACGCGCAGCTGCCAACAAATCAGATTCTACAAAGACATCAGCATTGCAAAACTTATTATGTAGCATTTGGTCTAAACTTACAACAGCAGAATCTATAGATACACCTGGGGTATAAAAATAAACTGATTTTACAAGACTAATATAGGGTTCTAATTCTGATAACTGATTCAATCGAAACAACATCTCTTCTTCTTCCAAGAGCATAATGTTCCAACCTTTGGTTTTAAAACAACATTTTATTCCATCAGAATCAATCAGAACCCAATCGGCTTTTGTAGATCCACTTTCTACAATTAAAATCATACTATTCTTTTAAAAAATGGTTTTTAAAATAGAACGGAATATATACTAAGAATGCATGAAGTAAAGTCGCCAGTTCAAGACCAATAATGTAAAAAGGCCAGTCTCCAATTAAGAAAGGGTTTTCTACATTTGGTTTTACTGCTAAATACATATAGTTAGCATCCAAAGCATAATCAATTAGCCCTACTATAACTACAAATATCTGTAAGTATAAAAAGGATTTAAACCAAGCCTTTTTTCGGGGTTTCATGCCTAAAACAAAAATACAATAAAGTGGAATCGCTATTAAACCACCGTGAACTATGAAATAATCAAACATTAAAACAGGGTCTGTTCCATGTGTAAATTCAGGAGTCAACATAGAGTGCAAGCCACCAATCATTCCTACAAAAAGTAATAGTTCGAAGGCAATTTGGTTACGAGTCAAGAGAACTATAATGGAATTAAACCACATAAGCCTACACAAATGTAAAGGTAAGGAGTCTTGTGCAGTCCATACACCAACTTTAAGATAATAAAATTGAATAAGAATAGATTCGAGAGCGATAAAAACGCCCATAATAATCGCTAATTTATTTTTAAAATCTGGTTTAGCATTCCGCGAAACAACAGTAATTAGAATTATAAAAAAAGTAGTAATAGAATTCCATAGAAACCATTCGTTGCTAAATGGCAGCATAACAACATGTTCATTCATTTTTTTGATATTATTTAGTTTTCACTAAATATATAAAAATTTCTTTTGCTACATTTGATAGAGATCAATTTTCAATAATTAATCATTCTTTTAGATAGATGAACAAAAATAAACCTACACCCCATCATTTGTTTTGTTTTGTATATATAGGCTTCGCACATTTAAGCAACGATACAATTACGGAGGAAATTATAGCAGAAATAGAACGAAAAATAGCCTCATGGATGAATGTTAATCCAACAAACATTGTTGAATTTAACAAAGTAATTCAAGAGAGCTACGACTGGTATAATAGCTTAAAATCAGATGAAAAATTAGGGACAGTATTAAATGTAGCAAAGTCGATAAACGAGATTACTGGATTTAATGTAGAAAACAAAAAAACTTTTTTATCGGACATAAGAGATATTGCTGTAGCGGATGGTCGATTTAGTGAAGACGAAAAAAACATGCACGATATGATCGCCAAAGAATTAGGCATTAACATAATGACGACAGAGAAAGATATTCAGAAAAAAATTGGATTTTAATATGATTAAAGATCTTTTCAAAGCAGTTAGAATGCCTCTTCTATTTGTTGCTATTATTACAATTATTCATGCATATAGCAGTTATTACGGAATTCGATTAAGTCATTACGGAATCTACCCAAGAGAACTTAAGGGTATCATTGGGATTTTCACTTCGCCCTTTATTCATGGAGATTGGAAACATTTATTTAATAATTCTGTACCACTCGTAGTTTTAGGTTCTGCACTATTTCATTTTTACAAACGCCTTGCTCCTCGTGTTTTGATTTATTCTATTATATATACAGGTATTTTAGTTTGGCTCGGAGGAAGACCTTCTTTTCACATAGGAGCAAGTGGATTAGTATATGCCCTAGCCTCTTTTTTATTTATAAGTGGATTTGTACGTAAACATAGACCGCTAATGGCTATCTCTATGGCTGTAGTTTTTATATACGGTGGAATGATCTGGGGTATTTTCCCTAGGGAAGAGCATATTTCGTGGGAAGGCCATTTATATGGAGCTTTTAATGGTTTGTTTTGGGCACTGTATTATAGAGAAGAAGGCCCTCAGCGAAAAAAATATTCTTGGGAAATTGAAGAAGAAGTACTTAATAGTTTAGACGGTATTGAGGTAATCTATGAAGAATTGGATACTTATGAACCTACACCAGAACCTATAAGTTATAACTATGAGTACATCCATAAAACTCCAAACAAAAAAATAGTAAAGGAATAAAGTGTACTTAATTATTTTTTTCGTTTTCCAAAAAACGATTCTACCATAATCATAAGACCTTTAGCAGCTAGAAACATTGCTAGAAGCATCAATATTCCAGCAGTAATTTTCAAAAGTAAATTATCTGCTTGTACAGAATAAAACAATAACATCGGCCCTCCAAAAAAGAATGGAAAAGAATAAAGCATTGTAGCAATCCCTTTCATTAATAAATCTTTATTTACCATCGTCAAATGCTTTTACGGCTTTTCTTACAGAGCCAAATTTCAATAAATACTCTTTAGACTTATTCATGCCTAAAGAGGTTCTCTCTGCAACCATTCTAGCTCCCCTATCAACCAGTTTGTCATTGCTCAGTTGCATATCGACCATTCTATTGCCTTGCACCTTACCTAACTTTATCATTAAGGTAGTAGAAATCATATTAAGAACTAATTTCTGTGCTGTACCAGATTTCATTCTGGTACTACCCGTAATATACTCTGGACCTACTACAACTTCAATTGGATAATCAGCCACTACACTTAATGGAGAATTTAAATTACATGTTATACTTCCGGTTAAAATACCACGAGCTTTACAAGCTTTTAAAGCAGCAATTACATAAGGAGTTGTTCCAGAAGCAGCTATTCCAATAACAGAATCATCTTTAGTTACTCCATACTCTTCAAGATCTTTCCAGCCTAAAGAAGTATCATCCTCAGCAAATTCTACAGCTTTTCGTATAGCACCATCACCTCCAGCTATAATACCTACTACAAGACCATGAGGAACGCCAAAAGTTGGAGGACACTCAGATGCATCGAGAATACCTAGTCTTCCGCTAGTACCAGCGCCCATATAAAACAAGCGGCCGCCCTTTTTCATTTTTGTACAGATTTCTGAAACTAAAGATTCTACTTGGGGTAGAACGACCTCTACTGCCAAAGCAATCTTTTTATCCTCTGCATTAATTTGCTGTAGGAGTGTACCGAGAGATTGGCTTTCGAGATTATCGTATAAACTTTCTTGTTCTGTGGTTCTCATAATTATAACGGGCTAGTACTTAAACTATAAAGGGCAATATTTAAAATCATCTGAATTACACTAATTAGCTACTTAAAAAAATTACAATACTTAGCAGTCAATCGCATTCTGAACCAAAATTACAGCAATTTAATTGAATACAATACATATAATAAATAGTGTTAAATTTACAGCAAAGTGTAGTATTATAATACATTTGTAAAAAAACCAATTTGAAGGCCATCTTTAAACTAAAATTTCTTTTTGCTCTATTCTGTATAAGCTTAACTATTACTCAATGTACGAGTAGTAAATACATTGGAGAGGGTCAATATTTACTTTCCAAAAACACTATAGTTGAGGAAGGGTTTAATGTGAAAAACAAAGAGCTTTATTCATTATTGAAGCAACAACCTAACAAAAAGTTTTTGGGCATTGCTCCTTTGTATTTGGCATTTTACAATCTATCCTCTCAAAAAAAGGAAAATAGTTATTTAAAAAAGATTGGAGAAGCTCCTGTAATAGTCAATTATAGATTGGCTCATAAATCTGTATCACAAATTGAGTTGTATTATAAAAACAAGGGCTATTTAGATACTGATGTATCCTTTAACATCTCTACAAGAAAGTATAAAGCGAAAGCTATTTATTCAATAAATTCTGGTGAGAAGTACAAAATAGGAGCTATTAATATTAATTTTATTGAAGATGAAAAATTTAAAAACCTGATAGATAACTTAATCGAAAACTCAAAAATAAAAAAAGGACACACCTATAACTTTAAGAAACTAGAAGAAGAAAGAAATAGACTAGCTCTAAGCATTCAAAATAGTGGTTACTATAAGTTTAACAAAGAATATATTCATTATTTAGCCGATACAAATCAGAGGTTAAAAACGGTAGATTTAAATTTAATCATCAAAAATATTGAAACTATTGTTGAGGGTACATTATTAAAAGAAACCCACAAAATTGGATTGATTAGCGAAGTAAACATTCTACTAAGCGAATTAGAGCCCCACTTAAATGACACGACTACTTTAAATGGTTTAAATTTTATTTATAAAAATGGTAAGCCTCCATTTAACTTAAATAGATTGTCTGAGAAAATTTTGCTGCGTGTTGGTATGTTGTATAATAAAACCTTTGTAGACAAAACTTATCAATCTTTGTCGGAATTAAAAAACTTCAAAAAAATTTCAATTGAATTTTCAACGCTTAACTATTCAGAAAACAAGGCTCTTTTAAGTGCTAATATATTTTTACTAGCAGGAAAAAAAATAGCTTATTCTCTAGAAACTGAAGCAACCAGTAACCCTATATTAAATGAGGGTATTTCTGGCTCTGCATCCATAAGTCATTACAATGTATTTAAAGGCGCAGAGCATATACAATTAACATATAAAGGATCTAGTAACTTTAATAATATTAGCGAAAATGGGGTGGTTTTAAATCTTACAATTCCTAGCCTTATAAGCCCTATAAAACTCAAGAAGATTTTAAATAAAAATTCTCGTACAAAAACCATTTTCAGTACTTCTATTGCAAAACAAGAAAGACCACAATTTATTAGAAATTCTATTACAGCTAGTTATAGTTATCAGTGGAAAACTAGACAAACTTACCAGCATAAATTATCTCTTTTTAATTTTAGTTATGTTAATTTCCAAGGAGACTCTACAGACTTAAGCGAAATTTCAGAATATTTAATAGCTAAAGATTATTCCAACCATCTTATTCCAACTAGCTCTTATACATTTATCTACAATAACCAGAACATAAACAAAATAAAAAATCATAGTTACTTAAAAATACATTTAGAATCGTCAGGTAATTTTTTAAACACAATTGCGAAACCCCTAAACTTTGATCAATTAAGAGATGAGGACGGAATACTGATTCTACAAGACAATGGAAAGCCTAGTTATACTCTTAATCTATGGAATAATGAAAATCTATTTACTCAGTACTTAAAAGCGAGTTTAGACTATAGATACTATTGGGAAATAGACAAAAAAAACAATATTGCTTTTAGAGCTAATTGCGGTATAGTTTACGCTTATGGAAACACCAATCAAGTCCCTTTTCATAAGAAGTTTATTGCAGGAGGCACAAACGATCTTAGAGGTTGGAAAGCTTTTAATAGACCAACTGGGATGTTGGCAAATTCTGATACATTATATACAGGAGGACTAAAATTATTATCCAGCTTAGAGTATCGCTTTAATGTTATAAAGAAACTAAAAGGAGCCATTTTTATAGATGCAGGAAATATTTGGGAACTAGAAGCTAATAACTCAAAATACTCAGAGGCTAATTTTAGTTGGTCAAACTTCCCAAATGAAATAGCAATTGATGTTGGTTTAGGTTTGAGATATGACTTTCAATATTTCATCCTTAGAACTGATATAGGCTTTCCTATAAGAGAACCTTATGAAAGCTCTAAACTGCAATGGGATAAAATAAACCTAAACGACTCTCAGTTGAATATAGGATTAGGTTATCCTTTTTAATTAAATACTTCTACCCTCTTAAATAATTGATTAGATTTGCATTCTTAATTCTCATAAACTAAACAAAAATGAGCACTAAATTCAAGGCAGGTGTTGCTACTGGCGACCAAGTACAAGCAATTTTTCAATACGCAAAAGATAATAAGTTTGCCCTTCCGGCAGTAAATGTAACCTCGAGTTGTACTGTAAATGCAGTAATAGAATGTGCTGCAGATTTAAATGCTCCAGTAATCATTCAGTTTTCTCGTGGTGGTGGACAATTTTTCGCTGGTAAATCATTGAGTAACGAAGATGAGAGATCGGCTATTAATGGTTGTATCTCTGGTGCTATGCACGTACACCAAATGGCCGAATTATACGGTGCTACTGTAATTCTTCATACAGATCACTGTCAGAAATCTTGGTTAACATGGATTGATGGTTTGATTGTAGCTAGTGAAAAACATTTTGCAACTCACGGAAAGCCTTTATTCTCATCTCACATGATTGACCTTTCAGCAGAACCTATAAAAGAAAATATAGACATCTGTAAAAGGTATTTAGAGCGTATGAGTAAAATTGGAATGACACTTGAAATTGAATTAGGTGTTACAGGTGGTGAAGAAGATGGAATTGACAATAGTGATGTTGACAATGCAGACTTATACACTCAACCAGAAGAGGTTGCTTATGCTTACGAAGAATTAAAGTCTATTTCTGATCGTTTCACTATTGCTGCTTCATTTGGGAATGTACACGGTGTATACAAACCAGGAAATGTTGTTTTAACACCTATCATCTTAAAGAACTCTCAAGAGTTTATTAAAGAAAAATTCAATACAACTGATGATAAGCCTGTAGACTTCGTATTCCATGGAGGTTCGGGTTCTTCCTTAGAGGAAATTAGAGAAGCTATATCTTACGGAGTTATAAAGATGAATATCGATACAGATCTTCAGTATGCTTTTACCGAAGGTATTAGAGATTACATCTTAGATAAAAAAGACTACTTAATGGCTCAAATTGGAAATCCAGATGATGCTAATCAGCCAAACAAGAAGCACTACGACCCACGTAAATATTTACGTGAAGGAGAACTTACATTTAAGTCGCGTTTAAAACGCTCTTTTGAAGACTTAAATAATGTAAACACACTGTAAACTTTTACTATGGTTTGGTTTAAAAGAAAAGATAAAAAGGTAGTTACAGAGACCAAAGACAAGAAGGAAATCCCTGAAGGTTTATGGTACAAATGTCCTAAATGTAAAGTGGTGGTATCTTCGGATGAACACCAAGTTAATTTATGGGTTTGTAAAAACTGTAATCACCATGAGCGAGTAAATTCTGTGGAGTATTTTAACCTTCTTTTTGATGAAGGTAAATTTACAGAGCTCGATGCAAATATGACCTCTAGCGACCCACTAGAATTTGAAGATACTAAAAAGTATACTGACCGTTTAGAAGCAACCAAGAAGAAAACAGGTATTAAAGATGCTGTTACTACTGGTTACGGGAAACTGAATGGAATGGACATTTCTATAGCTTGTATGAACTTTAATTTTATTGGTGGTTCAATGGGCTCTGTAGTGGGAGAAAAAATTGCTCGTGCAATTAAGTATTCTATCGACAATGAAATACCATTTATGATGATTTCTAAATCGGGTGGTGCTCGTATGATGGAAGCTGCATTTTCTTTAATGCAAATGGCAAAGACTTCAGCGAGGCTTTCTCAGCTTTCTAAAAAAGGAATTCCATACGTTTCAATGCTTACAGATCCTACAACGGGTGGTATTACAGCTTCGTTTGCAATGTTAGGTGATATTAATATAGCCGAACCCAGAGCATTAATAGGATTTGCAGGACCCAGAGTGGTAAAAGAAACTATTGGTAAAGACTTACCAGAAGGATTCCAAACCTCTGAATTTGTTAAAGAACATGGCTTTTTGGACTTTATTGTAGAGCGTAAAAACTTAAAAGATAAAGTTGGACAGTTCTTACGTATGACTTATTACAGCGAAGCAAAGTAATACTCGAATAAAAGAGTATCTTTGCAGTCGAATTTTTACATAACTAACATTAAAAACAATTTAGGCATGTACCTTACATCAGAAAAAAAACAAGAGTTTTTTAAAGCTCACGGTAAAAACGAAAAAGACACAGGTTCTCCAGAAGGACAAATAGCTCTTTTCACATTCCGTATCGCTCACTTAACTGGGCACTTAAAAAACAACAAAAAAGATTATGGAACGCAACGTTCTCTTATCGCTTTAGTAGCAAATAGAAGAAAACTTCTTAACTACTTAACTAAAGTAGATATTATGCGTTACAGAAGTATCGTAAAAGAATTAGGATTAAGAAAATAATATTTTCAATTCCAGAAAAGGCAATTTTATATTGCCTTTTTTTTGGTTTTTATAAGCTTGCTTTTGGCAATCAGAATTATTCAAAATAATTAACCATAGCTTATACAAACCTTAGGTAAAACCTAAAAGTAAACCCAATACTGATTGTTAAGAGCATAAATAAAATTGCATTATGATTCCACAAGGATTTAAACAAACCATCGACTTAGGAGATGGAAGAACAATTGAAATTGAAACAGGTAAATTAGCTAAACAGGCACATGGTTCTGTTGTAGTACGTATGGGTGACACCATGCTATTAGCTACCGTAGTTTCTAACCAAGGAGCTAAAGAAGGTGTTAACTTCTTACCTTTAACAGTAGATTATCGCGAGAAATTTGCTGCTGATGGTCGTTACCCTGGAGGTTTCTTAAAAAGAGAAGCTCGTCCTTCTGATCAAGAAATTTTAGTAATGCGTTTAGTTGACCGTGTTTTACGTCCACTTTTCCCATCAGACTACCACTCTGAAACTCAATTGATGATTCAATTGATGTCTTACGATAAAGACTGTATGCCTGATGCATTAGCAGGATTAGCTGCTTCAGCTTGTTTAATGCTTTCAGATATTCCTTTCGAAGGACCTATTTCTGAAGTACGTGTAGCACGTATAGATGGTAAATTCATCGTTAACCCAAACCCAGAGCAATTAGAATCTGCTGATATGGACCTTATGGTAGGTGCATCTTTAGACAGTGTTACTATGGTAGAAGGTGAGATGGATGAAACTAGTGAAGCCGATATGATCGAAGGGATCAAGGTAGCTCACGAAGCAATAAAAATTCAATGTAGCGCACAACTTGCATTAGCAGAAGCTATCAAAGTTGGAGCTAAAAGAGAATACTGTCACGAAGCACCAGATGATTTAGATTTATTGGCTCAAGTGAAAGAAGCTTGTTACGACAAATCGTATGCAGTTGCAAAAAGTGGTAACCCAGACAAGTACGCTCGTAAAAAAGCTTTTGGAGCAATTAAAGATGATTTCTTAGCTACACTTAGCGAAGAAGATCGTGCTGCAAAATCTTTCCTTTTAGGAAAATACATTCACCAAGTAGAAAAAGACGCTGTTAGAGACGTGGTACTTAAAGAGGGTATTCGTTTAGACGGTAGATCAACTACAGATATTCGTCCTATTTGGAGTGAAATTGACTATTTACCTACTGTGCATGGTTCTGCAATCTTCACTCGTGGAGAAACACAATCTTTATCTACAGTAACTTTAGGTACTGCACTAGATGTAAACAGAATAGACAATGTAACGTTAAGAGGTTCGGAGAAATTCTACTTACACTATAACTTCCCTCCTTTTTCTACTGGAGAAGCTCGTCCTATTCGTGGAGTAAGCCGTAGAGAAATTGGTCACGGAAACTTAGCACAAAGAGCTCTAAAAGGAATGATTCCTGCAGAGAACCCTTATACAATTCGTATCGTTTCTGAAATTTTAGAATCTAATGGATCTTCTTCTATGGCTACCGTTTGTGCGGGTACATTAGCGCTTATGGATGCAGGTATTCCAATGACAAGACCAGTTTCTGGGATTGCTATGGGATTAATAACTGATGAAGCTACCGGTGAATTTGCTGTTCTTTCTGATATCTTAGGAGATGAAGATCACTTAGGTGATATGGACTTTAAAGTTACTGGTACCGAAAAAGGAATCACTGCTTGTCAGATGGATATTAAAGTTAAAGGTTTGTCTTACGACATCTTAACAAAAGCTTTAGAGCAATCGAAAGCAGGTAGACTTCACATATTAGCGGAGCTTCTTAAAACGATTGATGCTCCTAGAACTGAATTGAAGCCTTACGCTCCAAGAATAGAAATCCTTATGGTTGCTAAAGACTGTATCGGTGGAATTATTGGACCTGGTGGAAAAATCATTCAAAAGCTACAATTAGATACCGACACAACTATTACAATCGAAGAAATCGATGGTATGGGTAAAGTTGAGATCTTAGGAACAAATAAAGAAGGAATGGATGCTGCAATCGCTAAGATTAAAGAAATCGCCTTTACTCCTACTGTAGGTGAAGAATATGATGGACGTGTAAAAAACATTCAAGCTTATGGAGCATTCGTTGAGATTGCACCAGGTAAAGATGGATTATTACATATCTCAGAAATCGACCACAAACGTATCAACAATGTTGAAGACGTATTAAAAGTGGACGATGCTGTAAAAGTTCGTATTATTGATGTTGATCAGAAAACTGGTAAAATGAAATTTTCTAGAAAAGTTTTATTGCCAAAACCTGAAGCTAATACAGCAGAATAATTTTTTGCTTATTTCATACAAATCCTCTCGTGTAAACGAGGGGATTTTTTTTATTTTTAAAAAATGAAATCTAAAACTTATATAATTGGAATTGCTGGTGCTAGTGGATCTGGTAAAACAACCTTTGCCCAAAATCTTGCTAAAAAATTTACAAAAGAAGAAGTCTTGCTTATTACACAAGACGCCTACTATAAAGATTTAATGCAACTAACAATTTCCGACAGAGCAAAACATAACTTTGACCATCCAGACTCTTTGGACTTTAAGCTCCTAAAAGAACATCTGTATGAGCTCAAGTTAGGGATAAGTATTCAGCAACCCATTTACGATTTCAATAGCCATAGCAGACTCTCAAGTACAAGAACAATAGAGCCTAAACAAATTATAATTGTTGAAGGAACTCTTATATTGAGTCAAAAAGAACTTTTAAAAGAATTTAATACAACTGTCTACATTCAACTAGACCAACAAACATGTTTAGACAGACGGATAAAAAGAGATATAGCTGAACGAGGTCGAACTAAGGAAGAAGTATTATTACAATACCGTACTACAGTATTACCCATGTACGAGGAATTTATAAAACCGAGTTCCTTACATGCAAAAAATGTTCATCCTGGGGTCGATAACTCATTTGAATTAGAGAAGACTTACCTACAAATAGTAGCTGAATTAAAAAATAGAACATAAAATTTATACTAATTGTAACCTTTTAAACATATGGTTCGTATAAAAGGAAGAATAAACTAATTTAAAGCTTCGCAATATGCGTCAACTGAAGATTACCAAACAGGTAACTAACCGTGAAACTGCCTCCCTCGATAAATACTTACAAGAAATTGGTAAAGTAGATTTAATTACTGCCGAAGAGGAAGTTGAGTTAGCTCAACGTATTCGCGAAGGTGATCAAATTGCACTTGAGAAATTAACAAAAGCGAATTTGCGTTTTGTTGTTTCTGTAGCTAAACAATACCAAAACCAAGGTCTTTCTTTACCCGATTTAATTAATGAAGGTAATTTAGGTTTGATTAAAGCGGCTCAACGTTTTGATGAAACTCGTGGTTTTAAGTTTATTTCTTATGCTGTATGGTGGATACGTCAATCTATACTTCAAGCCTTAGCCGAACAATCTCGTATTGTACGTCTACCATTGAATAAAATTGGATCGATAAATAAAATTAACAAAGCTTACGCTTCTATAGAACAAGAAGAAGAACGCGCACCTTCCGCAAATGAAATCGCTACTTTCCTAGATATGAGCGAATCTGATGTTAAGGAATCTCAAAGAAACTCAGGTCGTCACGTTTCCATGGATGCTCCTTTAGTAGAAGGTGAAGATTCTAACCTTTACGATGTATTGCGTTCGGGTGAAAGTCCTAACCCTGATCGTGAGCTTCTAAACGCATCTCTTAGCATTGAAATTGAAAGAGCTTTAGAAACGCTTACTCCTCGTGAAGCAGATGTTATTAGACTTTACTTTGGTTTAGAAAGTAAGCAATCTTTAACATTGGAAGAAATTGGAGAACGTTTTGATCTAACAAGAGAAAGAGTTCGTCAGATTAAAGAAAAAGCTATCAGAAGACTGAAACACGTTTCTAGAAGTAAAATATTAAAAACCTACCTAGGTTAATTTTAAAGAAGGCTTAGGCCTTCTTTTTTTTTTATTTAAAACTTAAATATGTCACATTTAATTGCCCCTTCTGTATTAGCTGCTGACTTTGCTAATATCCAAAGAGATTTTGAAATGATAAACGAATCTGAAGCAGATTGGTTTCACATTGATGTAATGGATGGAGTTTTCGTTCCTAATATTTCTTTTGGAATGCCTGTTATAGCAGCCATGAAAAAGCATGCTAAAAAAACAATGGATGTACACTTAATGATTGTGAATCCAGATCAGTACATTAAGACCTTTAAAGAAGTTGGAGCGGATATACTTACAGTACACTACGAAGCATGTACACACCTACATAGAACCTTACAAGCTATTAAAGCGGAAGGTATGCAAGCTGGTGTAGCCTTAAACCCACACACACCAGTACATTTATTGGAGGATGTTATTTCAGACATCGATTTAGTATGTATCATGTCTGTAAACCCAGGATTTGGTGGACAATCGTTTATTGAGAATACCTACGCAAAAGTAACTCAACTCAAGGAGCTAATCACTAAAAAGGGTGCTTCTACTAAAATTGAAATTGACGGTGGTGTTACAATTTACAATGCTAAAAAA
>Ga0115004_10001634_pt1 | contig 18400 bp, 20 predicted proteins | sample ArcticOcean_MG_C_10_FD_88737 | JGI IMG/M metagenome (GOLD analysis project Ga0115004, IMG submission 88737) | Marine microbial communities from western Arctic Ocean - ArcticOcean_MG_CB11_90 | ecosystem: Environmental > Aquatic > Marine > Oceanic | place: Arctic Ocean: Canada Basin | collected...
AAGAAAGCCTCCTCACGCGACTGTCGTCACGCTCTAATTATATTGAATCCTTAAGGATAGTTGAATTAGGACTATAACTGTTTATAATTTACTTACATAGACACCCAATCTTTTTATTACTGTACCCTGAGACACTGACTTTTCCACAGATGACTTACTGATACCATAAAATGTACAGACCTCTTCATAATTACGAAAACGTTTAATAGTCTTCCCACTCTTTTTACTTATAAGAGTAGCATCTTTATTCTTCATCTTCGTTAACTCTTCCTCCTTGAAAAGGTACCATGAAAAATAAACACCACCTTTTAAATAAAACTTTTGTGATTTAATATAAGCACGTACTGTCACCTCTTCTAACTTGAAATGACTGTACACTTCCTCATAAGAATGAAATATCTTGTAAAGACCGGATTCTTCAATTGCATACAAAACTTCACCTTTAAACCATGTGTATATAAAAGGAACACGATCGTTATAAAGGCGCTCTTCTCTTAGGGTATTGTACATTTGTTTCTCATCTCTTTGGTAATCCTCTGTGTAAAGAGCATAATACTCAAAAGAGTCAAGTCCGAAACAATAAACATCTCCTTGTAAAGAAAGACTAAAATGCTTTTTAATTTCGTTTTTATTAAAATAACATCAAAATCGTGAACGTAAGTTTTTACTTGAACCAATATATAATTTTCCGGATACTGTATTTTTAATAATATAAATACCAGGCTTTGGTTCTGGTTTCTTTGTTGAAGAAAGCGTACCTGAAATATCACACTCTTTAACAAAAACCTCGTAAGATTCAATTTTTCTATTTTCTGACATGTATAAACAACTATTTTCGGCTACGTTATGCACCGATAAACGCAGTAGCCATCATTACAATAAGGATAACTACTCCTACACCTCAAACCATTTCTCTAGGTTTTGTATATGAACCATAATACAGTCCTCTTCCAATATGGAAGTATACTAAAACGAAAAACATTGAGGCTCCATTAGCATGCATATATCTCATAAATCATCCAGCGTTAACATCTCTCATGATGTGTTCTACTGAAATGAAAGCTAGGTCAATATGACCTGTATAATGCATTGCTAAAAAGATTCCACTAGCTAATTGGATAACAAGAACTAGACCTAATAATGATCCAAAACTTCAAAAATATGAAATATTTGATGGAGCTGGTAAGTCGATAAGTAAGTTATTAACAGTTGCTAAAATGGGATGATTTTTTAATAATCTCATAAAAAGTTATCTAGGGTACATAGAACGATATGAGGTAAACACGGATGTATTACTCTCACTCAAGACCTCCTTTAATTCATGCATAAATAAGACCAATCGTTAAAATGATAAAGAAATCTAACATAACTCAATAGGCGAATGTACTTAGATCACTAACACACACACTTCATGGGAATAGAAATGAAATCTCTAAATCAAAAATAATAAACAAAATCGCCACTAGAAAGAATCTAACTTCAAACTTCTGACGTGAGTCTCCGAATGGATCAAAACCACACTCGTAAACTGAAAGTTTCTCTGAATCACCGTTTTTAACACCTAAAATGTAAGATAATGCCGGTAGTAGGCACGATAAAAACACACTAAAGGCAACAAAAAGTAGAATTGCCGAATATTCAACCATAACGTTTTAGAAGGAGTTTAACCGTAACTAAAACGACCAAACCAAGTACAACATGTGTACTCGGATTATAAAACGGAACCATTATTTAGATGTTACTAAATAAGCTAACTCGTTATATGTATGGAACTCAGGTGGAGAGTTTAAAGTTCACTCTAACGAAGGAGCGGTAACTACGTCACCTTCAACGTCAAAGAACTCAGGAGATCTTCAATAATGTCGACCTACTGCTACACCATCTGTAAATGTTCTATATAAGATATATAAGAAAATTACTACTGCAATTAATGAAACAACAGAACCAAATGAACTAACATAATTTCAACCAGCATAAGCATCTGGATAATCATTATATCTTCTAGGGAACCCAGCTAATCCTAAGAAATGCTGAGGAAAGAATGTTACATTTACTCCAATGAACATCACTCAGAAATGAATCTTACCTCATTTCTCAGGGTATGCATAACCTGTCATTTTACCGATTCAATAATAGAATCCTCCAAATAAGGCGAATACAGCTCCCATACTTAGTACATAATGGAAGTGAGCTACTACATAATATGTATCATGTAAAGCAATATCTACTCCTCCATTAGCTAACATAACTCCAGTTAATCCTCCTAAAGTAAATAAGAAAATGAATCCAAGAGCTCATAACATTGGTGTATCTAATCGAATAGATCCTCCATAAATTGTACCTAATCAACTGAAAATCTTAATTCCTGTAGGAACCGCAATAATCATTGTAGCTGCAGTAAAGTATGCTCGAGTATCTACATCCATACCTACTGTATACATGTGATGCGCTCAAACAATGAATCCTAATACTCCAATAGAAGCCATAGCATAACACATTCCTAAGTAACCAAAAATTGGTTTATCAGAGAAAGCCACTACGATATGTGAAACAATTCCAAATCCAGGAATAATTAGAATATATACTTCAGGGTGTCCAAAGAATCAGAATAAATGCTGATATAAAATTGGATCTCCTCCCCCTGCTGGGTCAAAGAATGAAGTATTAAAATTTCTATCTGTTAATAACATTGTAATCGCTCCGGCTAATACTGGTAACGATAATAATAATAAAATAGCTGTAATAAACACAGCTCATACAAATAGAGGTAGTCTATGGAAAGTCATACCAGGTGCTCTCATATTAATAATAGTAGTAATGAAATTCATTGCTCCTAAAATAGATGAAATACCCGCTAAGTGAAGACTAAAAATCGCTAGATCAATAGATCCTCCAGAGTGGAAATCAATAGACGCTAAAGGTGGGTAAACTGTTCAACCAGTTCCTGCTCCTCCTTCTACTAAACTAGAAGATAGTAATAAAATTAAAGCTGGTGGTAATAATCAAAACGAGATATTATTTAACCGAGGGAAAGCCATATCAGGTGCACCGATCATTAACGGTACTAATCAATTACCAAAACCTCCAATCATTACTGGCATTACTAGGAAGAAAATCATCACAAATGCATGCGCCGTAACGATAACATTATATAATTGTGAGTCTCCTGCCAAGAAAGCAATACCTGGTGAAGATAATTCAAATCGAATTAATACACTAAATGCAGTTCCTACCATACCTGCAAAGGCTCCAAAAAGAAGGTACATCGTACCGATATCTTTGTGGTTCGCTGAAAACATTCAACGGATCATTCAGGACATATATTCTACCACCCTCATGCCCCTATAAGGCATCAAGGCAGTCATGTATTTTAATCTATACTTTACTCTCTAGCATCTGCTAAAAGAGCTTCAATATGGTTACAATACTCATCTAAGTTAACAGCTTTAACAGCAATTGGCATAAATGCGTGATTAGCACCACAAATCTCACTACACTGCCCATAGAAAACTCCTTCTCTATTCGCTAAGAAACCTGTTTGATTTAATCTTCCAGGAATACAGTCTAATTTAACTCCTAATGATGGCACCGCTCAACAGTGGATTACATCCGCAGATGCTAAGATTACTCTAATGTGAGTATTTGTAGGAACCACTAATTGGTTATCTACCTCTAATAATCTTAAGTCTCCTGACTCTAATGATGATTCTGGGATCATATAACTATCGAACTCAATAGATGTTCCATCTTGATCAGCATAGTCACTGTACTCATAACTTCAATATCATTGGTGTCCTACTACTTTAATTGTAATACCAGCATCAATTACTTCATCAATTAAATAAATTAATTTGAATGATGGGTAAGCAATAGCAATTAAAATAAATGCAGGTGTAATTGTTCAAATAATCTCTAAGGCTGTACCGTGGATTAAATATTTGTGACCAATTACTTTCTTTGATTTAGAATATTCTCTGATTGATTCAATCATGATTCATAATACTCCGATTAAAATAAATGTTAGATAAATCATAACTTCATTGTGGAAATTAATAATTTCTTCCATAACGGGAGACGCTGACTCTTGGAATCCAAGTTGTAACGGCTCTGATACGTCTAATTTAAAAATGCTTAACATAAACATAAAATCAGGGAGTTTAACCCCAAAAATATAAAGTCCACGGCGTAAGCGCCGTTTATAAGCACTTAGCAGGACTCGAACCCACAGCCAATCCATCCGAAGCGGATTACTCTACCTATTGAGCTATAAGTGCAGATAATCTCCCTATAGAGAAGGAGATCACCTTCGAATTAAACTAAGCTTTATTTTCATCACTTTGGATAAGATATGCAAAGATCGGTAAAATTAAGAACAATTGTAACTCTGTATTAGAACTTGAAATCGATGGGATAAACATTAAAATCACAGTTGTTGCAAGGAAAATTGCAAAGGCATAATTATAAATTAATCCTGACTGGATATTAGACAACGATGTTGTTAATTTTTTAAGTCCAGCTGTAAGACCTGTAGGTCCAACTTGCTCGATTAATCCTCTATCAATAATTTTATATGTAACATCATGTCCAAAAATTAAAGCTGGTTTAGCGATATAATGATTGAATACAAAATCAAAATGTCATTTATTGTTTAAGAATGTATACACTGTTTTACCTGTAGGTGTATAAATGTTAGCAAAAATAGAATTTAATGGTGAACTATATAAAACAAACGATAATGCAGCACCTGACATACTACACATTACTGGTGTTCATTTTGTTAAAGGACTAATAAACTCTGCTTCTAGAACATTTAAATGCTCAGGTAATACAAAGATACTATGCTTGAAGAAATCCGATCCTGCTCCAATAATGGCATCACGACCTAGATATCCAACAAAAATAGCTCCAAATGCTAATACTAATAATGGTACAGACATCTGTCAAGGACTTTCATGGGCCCCTCTCAATGTTGTTTGAGGACCATTAGGTGGAGAGATAAATGTTAACATTAGTAATCGAATAGAATAAAATGCTGTGAAACCAGCTGAAATTGTTCCTAATCAATGAGCAAATGTACCATGACATGAGTAACTAGCGTAAGCTAACTCAAGAATAGCATCTTTTGAATAGAATCCTGTTAAGAATGGGAATCCCATTAAAGACAAAGATCCAATAAGCATTAACGAATATGTATAAGGAATCGATTTTACTAAACCTCCTAATTTACGCATATCTTGCTCGTCTGCCATTGCGTGAATAACACAACCTGCTGATAAGAACAATAACGCTTTAAAAAAAGCATGATTCGCTAAATGGAATAAACCTGTAGCATAATTTGAAATACCACATGCAAATACCATGTAACCTAATTGAGAACATGTAGAATAAGCAATAACTTTTTTAATATCATTCTGTACTAAACCTACTGTTGCTGCAAAGAATGCAGTCATAGCTCCAATAACCGTAATAATAACGAGCGCCGTTTCTGAAAACTCAATTAATGGTGAACATCTTACCAGTAAAAATACTCCCGCTGTTACCATTGTAGCAGCATGAATTAAAGCACTTACAGGTGTAGGTCCTTCCATAGCATCAGGTAATCATCCGTGAAGACCTAATTGCGCTGATTTACCAACCGCTCCAACAAATAATAAGATTGAAATAAATGTTAATGAATTAAATGAATAACCTAACATAAAGAACTCATTATCTACAACGTATGGAACCATTGCGAACATAACTGAAAAGTCTAATGATTTGAATGTATCAAAACAAACAAACATAGCTAATGCTAGTCCTACATCTCCAATTCTATTAATAACCATTGCTTTAATAGCACTCTTATTCGCTTGAATACGAGTATATCAAAAATTAATTAAAAGGTATGAACACAATCCAACACCTTCTCAACCAATAAACAATGTTAATAAATTAGATGACGTTACTAAAACTAACATAAAAAAAGTAAATAAACTTAAATAACTCATAAAACGAGGTAAATGAGGATCTCCATTCATATACTCTGTTGAATATAAGTGAACTAAACTACTTACCGATGTAACAACGATAAGCATAACACACGTTACTTGATCAAACATTAACGCAAACGATACTTGAAGTAATCCAGTATCTAATCACGTTCAAAGATCTATGTAGGTTGCAGATCCGCAAAGACCAACCTCATAGAATACTAAACAAGAAATTGAAAATGTTAAAAGAATACTAACTGTCGTAAACATTCCTGCACCTTTCTCTCCGATAAATCGACCGAAAAAACCCGCAGTAAATGAACTAAACAGTGGAATAAATAATATTAAAGAATACATACGATATAACACAAGTGCAACATAAAAAAGCTACACACTGTCTAAGAGGGACTTGAACCCACGACTTGAGAGTTAACAGCTCTCCACTCTACCACTGAGTTATTAGACAATAGTTAATAAAAATCACCATTTTGCATAAAACCACTCTTATCCAACTTGAGAGTTGTTAGTTTATAATAGTCATTTCTATCTCCTTTATTTACACGTAACGCACCTTTACTACACGATACTCAATGATGTTTACTTGATGACACTAAAGATACTCTCATACCTTCATCACGAATAAGATGCGAATACACAGATCAATAACACAATGGTAAACTTGAAAAAACTAAACATAATAACTCTTGTTGACTATTACTGTTTCAATTAAAACCACCATATGAACCGTCTTCTAAACCTAAACGATCTTTACGACTTATACGATCATCACCACTCACACCTTTATACAGACTAGGAATAAAATACCGTATTAGTCTTAGAAATGCCACAAATAAATGTTTATTCATCATTATTACATCTCTTACAGTCTGGAAAGCAAGCACTTTGTCTGAATAATAAAAATCCAATCGTTGCATACTTCCTTTTCTACGTGTTCGTCAGGGGGGACGTTTTCAATTGTAAGGTAAGTGATCTGAAATACCACGCATTCCAATCATAAATTGTTTTAACGCTTCTTCATCTGAATTCACTGTGTAATAACTTTTTAAGTATACTAGCTTGTCTTTCTTATACAATGATCTTATCTCATATGTGAAATAATCTCCGGACAAACGGGTTGAATAATCCGCTGGCATAAAAGCTAAACTGTTCATCTTAGTCACTGTTATATTACTGTAACAAAATAAACCGCAAAATACCATACTCTGATAAAAGTTTAACCTACTAAATAACGTTTTTCATCTAAGAACACTGTTTGTTAACAGATATCTTTTATGTTTACGCATACAAAGCTTTTTAGATTGTGTACCTACTTCAAACACATTTGATCACAAAAAGGGATACATACTTTCCTTAGATCGCAATGTTAAAAATAACAATCGGGAACTAAAATCTATTGGATTTCTTAATGGTAACATGGGAAGGGGAAAATCTCTACAAACAGCGTCAGAGTTTAACTGATATCACTGTTTAAGACGCTACTCGGGGCTTACGCCCTGAGTCAAGTCATGGATTAAGCTCCTCATCAATAGATTGAGATAAATAAAAATACTCAAACTACATCTACAAAATGTCAATATCAAATAGCGGCTTCGAATCCGTTATGATGGTGTTTTGTAAAGTGGTGACTTAAAATTCTAAAGAAACAAACCATTAAAAAGGCTGTTCCAACTAGAACGTGGAATCCGTGGAATCCAGTTGCTAAGAAGAATGTAGAACCAAATGCTGAATCAGCAATAGTGAATGGTGCTTCATAATACTCCATAGCTTGTAAACCTGTAAAGATTACTCCTAATACAAGTGTTACAAACAATGAGAAAATAGCATTAAATCTATCTCCTGAAATCATTGCGTGGTGTGATCATGTTACAGTCGCTCCAGATGTTAATAAAATAGCAGTATTAAGTAGTGGTACGTCGAATGCACTAATTGGAACAATTCCAACCGGTGGTCAAACCCCTCCGATTTCAATAGCAGGTCCTAAAGAACTGTGGAAGAACGCTCAAAAAAACGAAAAGAAGAACATAACTTCTGAAAGAATGAATAATAACATTCCTTGTTTTAGTCCTCTTTGAACTACAAATGTGTGATGTCCTTGGAAAGAAGCCTCTCTAATTACATCTCTTCATCATACGATCATTACTAAAATAATGATAGTCATTGAAGATGCTAATAATAAGTCTCCATATTGGTAAGAGTGAAAATACATAACTCAACCAATTGTCATTCCTAAAGCTCCATATGAACCAACGTATGGTCAAGGATAAGGATCTACAAGGTGTCATGGGCGATAATGTTTAGACATATATAAAGTGTTAAATAAGCATACGAATGTAACGGATACAATCTCCGTTATAGGGTGCGATGCTTAATTAGGACAAAATTAATGGGTAAATTTTAGTGCTTACGAGTTGAGACTCATTTAGCTCATTTACCTCATTTTGTTTTTGGTTGCGTACCTCCTGATGTTTTTCCTCCGTTAGGATGGTCACACGCATTCATTACGGCACCACGCACTGTTGGACGAATTCCTAGTCATCGGTTTGCACCTGCTTTACCTTGTTTTCTTAATTTATGATTTGAATTAGAAGCTTTTCCTAATGTAGCATATCCTGATGATTTCACAGAAATAACTACCTTTGAAGGAAGTCGGATAAGTGCCTCTTTTTCATCTACTTTAAGTAAAACACCTCCTGATCCTGCAGAACGACATAGTTTACCATTAATATTATAAATACTAGAACCTGCTGTAATGTCTTTAATACATAACGCTGCTCCAGAATGCTCAGCTTGAATACCTCTTGTTGAAAGAAGAGACAATGATGATGAAATATTTCCTGGTGACATATCTGTCGGTGAAAGAACATAGAAAGGCTTAAATGATCCGGTAAAACATCTTCCAATCATACTTGATCTGTTAGGATCGTATTCTGTTGATAAACAATGGGTATCTGAATAATAACCATTATTACGGTTTAAATCAATATAACGTAAAGATCTTTTATGCCCACCACCTTTGTGACGACATGTTATACGACCTGTAGAATTTCTACCTGAAGATTTCTTTAATGCTAATGATAAACTTTTATCTCGTAATACTCTACTTACTGATCCATAATTTGGAATGACTCGACTTCTTAACGAAGGCGTCGTCGGATTATATTTTTTTAACTCACTGATACTTTTAGACTTCATATTCCTCATTTAGTTGAGATTGGCAATTGCATATATCTATGCTCTTTTGCCAGAGTATTCGCAGATACTCCTTTTTCAATTAACTCTAATTTACGAGTTCGAGGTACTCCTCTTAAACGACCTTCTAGACTCATACTTAATCCGTATACTGGACGAGATGATACTCCCTGAAAATCACTCTTCGAACTTTTACCTTCTTTTTTACACTCAACTTTACGTTTTGCTTTTAATAAAGCATCTGTCATTGGAGCATATTTTAACTTTCTTATTGTTTCTTGACGTTTTATACTCACGCGAAAATAGTCTTAGAAGGGATTGAACCTTCGACCCCCAAATTATCGGTTTGGTGCTCTACCACTAAGCTATAAGACCACTCCGGATTCTTAATTTCGTCAATACAATGACTGACAACTAAAGAAGAACTTATATACCGGGATATAACTAATATCACTTTTACCTGACATTGAACATGTTAATGTCATCTCTCCACCTCCTAAATTTGTTAAATTATAAAACAATGATGGTAATAAGAAAAATGAATAGATATATGTTAAATCTGTAACTCCAATACTTAATTGACCTTTTATAGCCCCTGTTGAATCACTGTTATCACCAAGTACTCCTAATCGAACCGTTAAATTTTCTCGCTGTCTTTTTAATGTTGGCAGGAAACTAAACTGTAAATGACTTAAGTAACTTGAAAATGCACGCGACTTTGGATGCAACGTTGTTAATGTTCCTATTGCCATGTTAGGTCTTAATTTGAAATTAGCTATCGATTTACTAGACTTTTTTACGGAAGGCTTTTGACCTACAATTGATAAATGCGTATAATACAATGGCGTCAATAATTTATTATTAACGATTAACTGATTTAACGTTGTATCAAAAATAGCATGGTCAAATTTACACCTGTCTAAACCGTGTTGAAAATGAAATTTACTGAGTGAATCGTGATGCATATTCTTTAAATACTACGTTTCGATATTGAAACGATTTTTTTACTCCCATTAAGACATCTAATGGCTGAGCTGATTGGGCCTTTGAAACGAGAACCCGATGGTAACAAATCTAATCCTTTTGCACCGTACTTTACTAAAATAATACGGTTTTGATCCCATCTTAAACTGTTTGATAAACCTTTCATTTTAATGTTAGATCTAATTAAACAAGCCTTAGACATTGAACCTTTTCTAATCTTTGATCCCGCGATGTTCTTTTTAATGGCTACAAGGAATAAACTTCCAATTTTACCCACTTTACCATCTTTAGGACGTAAGATCTTGATTACTTGACCTCGAGTTGCTCCCGAATTATCTGCTATTGATACCCCTGTTAATAATTGAAGCATTCTTAAATGCATATCTTTTCTTGAACTATATTACTTTGATACTACACGACTGTTTATTTCTAATGCTCGTGATCGACCTGATAACATACTTCGTTTTTTATTTCTTTTACCAGTATACTTTAACATAACCTTCTCTCAGTTTTTCTTATGTCCTTTCTGTTTGAATGTATCAAAGATCTTCTTCAATGTTTGACGGAACTGGAATGGATTTTCCGTTACCTTACGAGTGATCAGTGTACTTAACACTTTATCATCTTCAAATACTGAACCTACTACTTTAATACTCACATGAACATTTTTGTTGTACTTTAATGTAATCACAGACTTGATTAATTGAATTAAACGAGGCAAATACACTAAACAATATAATCATTGAGGATTACGCTTACCAATAAATAATAAAAATTTTAAGGATACCTTCTTAGGGTATACTTGCACAAAAACTTGTGACGTTAAATATTTATAATTTCCTAACAAACCTTCAATATACTCTCTGATTCATAGCTCAGAATGAACTGATGAATTCATCGTACGAGAATACCAGGGATGACTAATACCTAATTTCTTTTCATTCATTATTTACTTACTTTGTATCTTGCTCGAACTTTACTTTCATAAAACTCTCCTAAACGATGACCTACATGGTCCGCTGTAATCTTAATCTTACGACTAGAATTACCGTTTGACACACTAAACTCTGAATTTACCATTTTTGGCGTTACAATTAAACTTCTATTCTCCAAGGATAGTTGAGGCTTTCATTTAGATCGGCGAATTTAGACGTAAAGGGATTTGAACCCCTGGCCAAAAGATTAAAAGTCTCCTGCTCTACCACTGAGCTATACATCCAATACACGTCAGAACAATCGTTATGTTATATACTATCAGGACAGTGGGATTCGAACTCACAACAAATGCTCCCAAAGCAATCATTTTACCATTGAAACTATGTCCTGAGACACGTGTAACTATTCTCTCTGAGGTTCGAACTCAGGACCTCCTCCTTGTAAGGGAGGCGCTCTAACCAACTGAGCTAAGAAAACACATTTGCCCAAATGGCAAACGCATTAAATACTTCATAGAAGTAAAAAATGTAGTAATTAAAATCCAATTACGTTCTACATTCCATATAAGATTAAGAAAGCGAACATAAGAGCAAATAGCCCCATAGCCTCAGCTAACGCAAATCCTAAAATACAGTATGTGAATAATTGAGGTTTTAAAGATGGATTTCTAGCGTATCCTTGGATTAATCCTCCGAATACAGCTCCAATTCCAGCTCCAGCTCCTCCAACTCCAGCTGAGGCAGCCCCAGCTCCAATTAATTTAGCAGCATCAAACATTTTTTGAAAAAAAGTTAATAGTTAGCAGTGGATTTAAATCCTGCTGTACGAAAGTGACGCGACTCGAACGCGCAGTCGTTTGCTCGACAAGCAAGTGCATTAGCCATTATGCTACACCTCCACCGTATCGTCGAAGAGACTTGAACTCCTATTTGGTGCTTATGAGACACCCGTCTTAACCGGTTGGACGACAACGACACACTCCTTTACTATACAAAGGAGGCAATAAACGTGATACTAACCTTTTAATAAGTTAATAAATTTTACTGAAATACTTCCTTTAACACGGTAGTACGCTACTAAGATCGATAAACCAATAGCTGATTCTGCCGCTGCGACTACAAGAATGTAGAGAGCAAACACTTGACCATTAAGATCATCAATGAAAGAACTTACTGTTAATAATAAGAAATTAATACTTAATAGCATTAATTCAATTGACATTAATAAAATAATAATGTTTTTTCTATTTACTACAATACCTAAAACACCTAAAAGAAATAAAATAAAAGCAATACTAAGATAGTTGATAAGCATATATATTGTTTATCCCGTAGCAGACTTGAACTGCTGTTGCCATCGTGAAAGGAAGGATTCTTAACCACTAGAATAACGGGACACGTTTTACACGTTTTAGGGGTAGAGGATTCGAACCCCTACTAGCTTTGATCAAAACAAAGAGTCTTGCCATTAGACGAACCCCTAAAGATTGCCTATTTTGAATCAACTTTTATAAAAGTCGTTTTAAAAGGCAATTTCTTTGCTACAGCCTTAAGAGCTGTTTGAGCTACTAATCCTGATGGACATTCAATTTCAAAAATCACACTTCCTGGCCCAATTTTAGTAATTCAATGATCAACTCCACCTTTTCCTTTTCCCATACGAACCTCTAAAGGTTTTTTTGTTACTGGGATATGAGGGTAGGCTCGTAATCAGATATTTCCTGTTCTTTGTAAAGATCTTTTAATTGTCATAACACAAGCACTGATTTGTGCTGCATTTAATAAACCAAATTCTTTAGAAACTAAACCATAATGACCATACACTAAATGTGTCTTTCTTTTGATCGTTTTTGGAGGAGCATATCGATGATGTTTCTTAAACGTTCTTTTCTTTGGTTTTAATAACATAATTTTATCGGTGAAGATTTAACCTAATCTAAAGTAGGCTTTTTTCTTCCGTATTTAGACCGAGCATTTCTTCTTTCAGATACACCTAATAGATCAAATTTTCCTCTAATACATTTATACTTTACACCTGGTAAATCTCGAGTTCTTCCTCCTCTAATTAAAACTACTCCATGTGACTGAAGCGTATGACCTTCACCTGGAATATATGCATACACTGTTTTTTGAGTTGAAAGAAGTCTAACTTTTGCTACCTTTCTTAAAGCTGAATTAGGTTTCTTAGGTTTCATTACGATTACTCTAAGACATATACCTTTCGCTATTGGTTGTCCTTTAAATGCTGGAACATTAGACTTTCGCGCTAACTTAGGTCTAGGTCGTCTCTTTAACTGATTTAAAGTTGGAATGGGTGAAAAGAGAGATTTGAACTCTCGGCCGCTTCAGCCACAACGAAGCACTCTACCAACTGAGCTATTCCCACCATACAGCATGAAGCTGTTATATGACTAATCGGATGTCCGGTTCATCGATGCGTTTACCCATGGATACTATTAAGTTCGATCGGAGTCGAACCGACACCTTTATCCTTATGAGGGACGGGCTCTACCCTTGAGCTACGAACTCATTAAAGTAGAAGAAATGTATGCCACGAAGTGGACTTGAACCACCGACCTTTCGATTTTCAGTCGAACGCTCAACCAACTGAGCTTTCATGGCGTTAAACGATTACAAGTAGAGACATTCGAGTTCTGTTGGGATCGGGTCTAATTCTATAAAATGCAATCGTTTGTCTCAAGGGTGGGAATTGAACCCACACGCCCTAACGGGCATCAGATTTTAAGTCTGACCTGTCTACCGATTCCAGCACCCTGAGTCAGTTACCTTACAATGAGGTGTCCCTAAAAAAAACACTCCTGGCAACCTTAGAATGTTAATACCTGAATGGATTGAGGTAATTTAATATCCTTATGTTTGTAAAAATGTGTGAATAACGCCTGGTTCATTGATGTACAAACCAATTGATCTCCTACATGAGTTAAAGGCAGTTTTGTTGTTGGCTTTCCAATTTTTCTTTTGAAAGCTCCTCCTTTTCATTTTAACACTTTTTTTAAACGTTTTCTTTTCCATCAAGACATTACTTTAAATGATTCCGTAGATGATAAACCTGTCATAATAGAATGCGTTGTTACGGGTGAATCTAACGTTTGACCGTTTTTTTTAACAATCGTTCGTAATTTCTTACCTCAACTTCCTTTATGTCGTGTTCTACCTTTACGTTTTCTAAATTTTAGTCATGTATGTGGATAATGTTTAAGGTGTTCTCTATACAATAAAACAAATGGTAAGTTTGGATATACCGCTTTTACCGTACTTGCAGCACTTAATAAGTAATCTGCTCGTTTAATAATTCTATCATCTACAGAAATACTTCCTTCTTTGATTAGAGTTCTAGCATGTTCTAAATTCAGTGCATATCCTAGTCGTACTAGTGTCACATCTAAACGTCTTTCCATATTTCTAAAAAACTTATAACTGTAACCAGCTGTCGTAGGTCATTGACTACCTCTCTCACTCATTTCTTTGAAATTTTTGTTGTCTAATGAATAAAATGTCTTTACCGACTTTCTAATTAAAAATCGATATTTAAAAAAACTGTAACGTCTACCTTTTTCCATTACAAAATCTTTACCCATATTTGTTACTACTCCATCTCCTCAACGGCTTCAGAACATTTGTCATACTCTTGAAGGGATATATTTACGACTTATTGATTTTAGAATGTCTAATTTCTTTGTCGATAATCTATCTTCGTCTGGTGTAATTGAGAACCTTAAATTTTTATCCACCATTGTATGGGGATTCAATAAAGCTGTTTTACTATGAATAACTTTTCCGCTACGAATCAGTCTGTTCGCGCTTTCAGTCTTTTTTCAACCTTGTCTTCACACACGTCTATTTGCTGTAATATGTTTGTTTAAAGCAATACTATTTGATGAACTGTCACTCGTGTTTTTATTTCTCATAAACTATTGTTCCTTTTCTAACGGGTGTTCTTCTTAAAATTTTATGGAAGAAATTATTCGTAAGAGATAGATCTGGTGATCAAGCTAATACGGTTGTTCCAGTAACTGTAATATATACATTCTCGGGGATTGTATACTCAGCTGCTTCTCTTTTTCCAATTCTTAAGGATAACACGTTATCGTTAACGGCACCTTTAAAACCGACTCCTTTTAACACTAGTTTTCTTTGATAACCAAGAGAAATACTCTGGATACCTTTTCGAATAGTTCTTGCTACTGCCTTTGTATCATTGATATTATCTGCATAAAATCAAGTCGACATTCCTGTAGTACTATTTTTAAGAAAGAACACATGTTTAGAATTTATCTTTTTTAAAGTTAGTTCAATATTCGATTCTAACTTAAATGGTAATTTTATCATCCGTTGTTTATCTTTGATTGTTGATTGTTGGGGGGGGAATCCACACTATACGCATAGGAATCACGAATGATCATGTGGTAATAGTGTGGATAATCTTTAAAATATCATATAGATTCCTATAAAGGAATACTTCTTTAGTACAACTAAGCTTACCTACTTGCATAGATTACACATGTTGCCTATCGTTAGAGCTAGTCTGGCTCATGAAATAAAAATTAATAAATGTAAGTTTCGGGCTTAAGCTGCTTCCAGCCCTTAAGATAAAGTTCTTAGCTACTCAGCGATGCGTTTTACGACAACTGATACACCAGAGGAACCGCCTTTCAAGTCCTTGCGTACAATGAAAAGCTCATTTTAATTTTAAAATAGTATTGCGGATAGAATCCGAACTGTCTCACGACGTTCTGAACTCAAATCATGTACAATTTTAATGGACGAACAGTCCAACCCTTGCTAGCGGCTGCACCAGCAGGATATTGCAATTCAACATCGAGGTGGCAAACAGCGAGGTCGATAAGAACTCTTACCCGCTATTACACTGTTATCCCTAGAGTAACTTAACTTATGATCGCATATAAGGCCATGTATAATATGCGGGTCACTAAATCCGTCGTTAGACCCTGTTCGATTCATCAATCTCACAGTCAAGCCGGTTTATGCTTTTACACTCATCGCATCATTTCTAATGAAGCTGAACCGACCTATTGAAAGCCTTTGTTACATTTTAAAAGGCTACCGCCCCAGTAAAACTGTCTCTGATGCCAATGTCTATTTCTATTAGTATCATCTTAAACTTCGAGACTGGTATTTCAACTTGCGTTTAACCTAACACCTAACGATGTGGGCTCATTAACAACTACCAGCTATACTACACACAAAGATAAAATGAACATGACAACATAACAGTAAAGCTTCTAGGGTCTTCTTGTCCTGCAACACTTAACGCAGTATCTTCACTGCGACTCCAATTTCACTAGGCATACCCACGAGACAGTAGAGGCGTGATTACTCCTTTCATACTTTCCAACAATTAATTGGATATTGATTGCGCTACCTTAGGACCGTCAGAGTTACGGCCGCCATTAAGTTGATCTTATACATTGGTTAAACATTTTCGATTACAACCATTGGGCAGGAGTCGCTTCTAATACAATGACATACGTCTTAGCTAAAAGCTGTGTTTTTGGTAAACAGTTCCACCTCTCGATTTTATGCTCCCCACGTTAATGGGGTCCTCTTCTTGCGAACTTACGAGGACAATTTGCCGAGTTCCTTATGGGTACTTCCCCTATCGCCTTAGAATACTCTTCCTACCCCCTTGTGTCAGTCTTAGTACAGTTTGAATTCTCTATCTTCTTTCTAGGTTTATCCTGAATAAACGTCAGATAAGAGATTACCCATCGACAGTCGTTTTCACACTACAATCTTAGGGGCTGCTTAGGAAACAGAATGTCTATCATATCCCTGAAAAACCTTGGGTTTTCGGCGAATCTTTTTATTAAAAGATTTTATAGTTACTCATACTTGCATTGTTTCTTGTGATTGTTTATTTTACCTTTTACAAGGCACATAAATGAATCTACACAATAATCTTCTACTCAAATCATCCCTCTAAGGATGATAGGTCTAAGTTTCAGTTAAAAAATTAGCCACCCGAATTTTCGGTTTCTATTAACACTTAGCTTAGTGAACTGTTACGTTATCGTTGAAAGTGGCTGTTTCTAAGCCCACTTCTTAAATGTGTTAGTCTATAGAAATCCTTTTACACTTGTTTTTTATTAATGACTTTAACTTTAGATCTGGGTTGTTTCCCTCTTGACTCAGAACCTTATCGCCCTGAGACTGTCTATCTTTATACATTTTTATGAATTCTGAGTTTGAAGAGGTAAAGTACAGGTCAATAACCCGCCAATAACCTCATCAGTGCTTTACCGCATAAAAATAAAAAAAGACGCCGTACCTAAATACGTTTCGAAGATAACCAGCTATATCCGAGTTCGATTGGCATTTCACCCCTAATCAAAAGTCATCCGATGGTATTGCAACAACAAACGGTTCGGTCCTCCACTAACAACACGCTAGATTCAACCTGCTCTTGACTAGATCACCCGGTTTCGGGTCCTATTATTTCATACTCAATGCCCTATTAAGACTTGTTTTCACTACGGTATTAACCACGCATAAAATAATAACTAGCAAATCCATTATACAAAAGGTACCATCTTATAGATGCGCTTCCAAATATTCAGTTTCAGTTCTCTTTCAGTTGCTGTATACAGAATTTTCAATTTTCACTCACGTTACTTCTTCACTATCGGTGTAATAATGTATTTAGCCTTGGAAGATGGCTCTCCCACATTCAAACTCTAAAGAATTCTACTTTTTGATCTTTAAGATACACATTTAATACGGGGCTCTATTACCCTATGGTGCTATACTTTTAAAACGCGCATTTCTTAAAAAACTAGGCTCTAAAGGGTTCGTTCACCACTACTACCTTTATCTCGATTGATTTATTTTCCTCTCGCTACTAAGATGTTTCAGTTCGCGAGGTATTTTGTATAGATTGGATTTCTCCATAGGAAAGGTAAAAATCAGAGTCACTTTTTCTTACCATTTCGGAACTATTCCGTCCTTCTATCATTATTACCCAAATCATCCCCCGAATATTCAATTACATATTTAAAATACGAGATAAGAGACTTGAACTCTTCTCCTCTGCTTGGAAGGCAGGAATATTACCAGATATACTAATCTCGCATAAAGACATATGTCTTTAACTATAGCACGTGAGAGATTCGAACTCCCTATAAAATAGGTCATGAGCCTAACAACTTCCAGTCGTTATACGTACTTACCATAAACATAAAAAGAATTTAACTTACTTATGCTTTCATCCTGCCGCACCTTCCGGTACGGCAACCGTGTTACGACTTTTATCCGATTCCAGAA
>Ga0115004_10001635_pt1 | contig 18396 bp, 13 predicted proteins | sample ArcticOcean_MG_C_10_FD_88737 | JGI IMG/M metagenome (GOLD analysis project Ga0115004, IMG submission 88737) | Marine microbial communities from western Arctic Ocean - ArcticOcean_MG_CB11_90 | ecosystem: Environmental > Aquatic > Marine > Oceanic | place: Arctic Ocean: Canada Basin | collected...
CCTGCCCTTAAAGCAATGCGTGTACTGTGAGACGTGTAACACACCTCTAACAGGATACCTTGTTAAGAGTAAAGGGTTGTATTACTATAAATGCAGAACGAAAGGGTGTGGATGCAACAAATCTGCTAAACAACTCCATGAGCAGTTTGAAAATGAATTAAGCAGCTATCAAGTAGATTCTAAATATGTAGATACAATCAAAGAGGTGATGATATACACTTATGATTCTGTTACCAAAGAAGTAAGAGAGAATGAAGCAAATGTGAAAAAACAATTGAGTTTGCTAAAGACTAAAATTGAAACCATCGAAGAACGATTTGCTATTGGAGAAATTGAAAGTGATATCTACAAGAAGTTTAACACGAAATACAAAGAGGATCAAAAGGATTTAGAGTCAAACTTATTGAATTCTACAATTTCGAGTTCGAACCTTCAAATGGCAATAGATAAAGCGCTAAAAATATCGTCTAATCTTAGTTATATATGGACTTCTGGAGATCTAACGCAAAAGAAGAAAATACAAAATTTGGTATTTCCATCCGGAATAGGTTACGACAAGTCAAAGGGCAGAGTTCGAACCACGAGAGTAAATTCTATTTTCTCCTGTATCCCAGATATAGCAAGGAAAATGAGAGAAACAAAAAACGGAGAACCGGTTAAAAAAAACCAATTCTCCGCTTGGGTGACCCCGAAGGGATTCGAACCCCCAACCGTCAGAGCCGAAATCTGATATTCTATCCAGTTGAACTACGGAGCCATTTCGGCAAATATATTATTTTTAGAGTCTTTCCGTTGTATATAAGTTTTATTTTTACCCTATGAAAAAAATACTCTTCACAAACTTACTTCTACTCGCTAGTATAATTCAAGCACAATCTATTAAGGTTGGAGAATGGAGAGATCATCTCTCCTACTTCGAAACCTTTGATGTTTGCGCTCAAGGAGATCTAATTTATACGAGTACAGACAAAGCATTGTTTGTATATAATAAAAACGATCAAAGTATTGAGCGGCTAAACACATTAAATGGATTGTCTGATGCAAATGTAAGTGCAATATCGAGCAACCAAACAACGCTAATTGTAGGCTACGAAAATGGTAACTTAGATATTATAGAAAACAATAAAACTGAAAATTTAGCTGACATAAAACGAGCTTCAATTATTGCAAATAAAAGAATTAACTCTATAAATATAGAAGCCGATATAGCCTACTTATCCTGTGGCTTTGGAATAGTTGTTTTAGACTTACAAAAAAGAGAAATTAAAGACACTTATTATATAGGAGCTGGAGGTACTTACATGAATATAATAGGCACGAGTATTTCCAACAATAAATTATTTGCAGCTACAGAACAAGGGATTTATACTGCTGATTTAAATCAAACAAATTTAGCTGATTTTCAAGCATGGGAGAAAATGAGTTTTAAAGAAAATGCGAAGATTAACCTAATAGAGACCTATGCAGGTAAATTATTTGCAAACATACAAGGAAACACATTTAACTCCGATAGTCTTTACACCTACGATGGGGCTAACTGGGAACTTTTCTCTCACCCCTACTCCAACGTTTCACTCAAAGTATCCGACAACATACTAGTTGTTACCTCAAAATACGGAGTTAATAGATACAACGAAGACCTAGAATCTTTACAAAACCTCTCAAGTGGAGTATTCAATTTTTCAAAAAAAGAGTTTAGAGCAGGAATATATCTAGATGGCGAATATTGGATTGCAGACAAAAACAATGGGTTACTACACTATAAAAGTGGTAATTCTGAACAAATAATACCATCAGGACCACACAAATCAGATGTAGCTCAAATACAAAATTTTGGAGATGAAATATGGTTGGCACATGGCTCGAAGGATGAAAACTGGGATCCTACCTGGTCAAAAAATGAACTGTCAATTTTAAAAAATGATTTCTGGTCGCATACCTCAACCCTGCTCGAAAATGAAATACACGACCCTGTAGCGATCGCTCAAAAAGGAAATATAACCTACGTTGCTAGCTGGCAAGATGGGTTGGCTGAACTCGAAAACAAAGAACTTAGCATACTGTACAACAATTCGAATAGTAGTTTACAAAAACGTTTTCCGCACGACGACTGGACAAATATAGGAGCATTAGAATTTGACTCGCAAGGGAATTTATGGTGTACAAATGCACAAACTTTGGAGCCATTATCGGTACAATATACCAATGGAGAATGGGAATCTTTTTCATTGGGGAATACGGTTACAGAAAATCAAAACTTAGCAAAACTACTAATAGACCAAAACGATCAAAAGTGGGTACAATTAAAGAATAATGGACTCATTGTATTTGATGAAACACGTTCTGGAACGAAAGCTAAAAAAATTAGCAACGGAGAAAATAATGGGAATTTAAATTCCGATAGAGTATTCTCGATGGCAGAAGATTTGGACGGAGAAATTTGGATTGGAACAGATAATGGTGTCTGTGTATTTTATGATCCTTCGGCGATTTTTGAAGGGGAGAAAGCAGCTACTATAATTGTAACACAAGATGGATACAACACTCATTTACTAAACGGACTTCTTATAAATGACATAGAAATTGATGGGGCAAACAGAAAATGGTTTGCAACCAATAACTCTGGAGTTGTGCTAACCTCAGAAAATGGAACTGAAGAAATCTATCATTTTACGGCAGAAAACAGTCCGCTTTTTTCCAATAAAGTAATAGATATAGAAATAAACCAAGAAAGTGGAGAAGTGTTTTTTGCAACAGACAAAGGGCTTATATCCTACAGAAGTGGTGCCACAGAAGGAAGTAATGACTTTTCGAATGTACTTGTATTCCCAAACCCGGTAAAACCAGACTACGAAGGTACAATTAGCATTAAAGGATTACTTACAGATGCCGTTGTAAAAATAACCGACATTAGTGGAAACCTCGTATATAAAACTACAGCATTAGGAGGGCAAGCAAACTGGGATGGTAAAAGAACGAACGGAGAAGAAGTAAATTCTGGAGTCTATTTAATCTTTTGTTCCGATGAAGATGGAAACGAAAATCATGTAAGCAAACTCCTTATCGTAAGAGACTAATGCAGCAATCGAGAGCCATAGTTTTAAATAAGATTAACTACTCAGAAACGAGCTTAATCTTGAAAATTTACACCGAACAAGAAGGCTTATTATCATTTATTGTAAAAGGCATAAGAGGGAAGAAAGGCAAATTGAGGATGGCACAATTTCAAGCACTTAACCTTTTAGAAATAGATTATAAACAAACAGGGAAGTCGGACTTACGATTTATTTTAGATTTAAAAATTTCAGAGCCTTTTAGCGACTTATTATTCGATCCTATAAAAAGAGCTGTTGCTTTATTCTTGGCAGAGTTAATACAGAACTGCATTAAAGAAGAAGAACAAAACACCGAACTTTTCTTTTTTTTACATCAATCTATACACTGGCTAGACCTAAGCAAAGATTCGTGTACACATTTTCACCTAGCATTTATGATGAAATTAACGAGGTATCTAGGGTTTTATCCTATGAAAAGCATCGAAAATGCCCTGTGTTTTGACCTACAAACAGGAGAGTTTTTAATGCATAGCCCAATGCATAACTATATATTATTAGACAAGGAACTTAAAGGCTGGAACGACTTACTAAACTGTAAATACGAAAACCTAAAAAACCTTCACTTCTCTAATCAGCTAAAAAGGAACTTGGTACAAGCTTTGATGGATTACTATAAATTGCACTTGATTCATTTTAAAGAATTAAATTCGCAGCATATACTTCAACAAATATTTGATGATGAATAGACTTCTCATTTTTTTATGTGTTTTATGTGGCAGTATCAGCCAGCTCATAGCGCAAGAAATTACTGTACTAGACGAATTAGGTAGCCCTATTCGGGAAGTACATATTGTTTCCTTAGAGCAAAATATTCATGCTTTTACAAACAAAAAGGGAATTGCTGACTTATCAAAATTTGGCGCTATTGAAAAAATTGAAATTAGTCACGCTAGTTTTATTCCTGCCTACACAACCAAGGAATCTATTTTACTACAAAATGGCGAAATAACACTTCTTTTTAATTCTGAAACACTTGGCGAAATCGTCTTACTAACTCGTATAGATGACGAAAATTTAAAAACGACAGCCGACAGAAGAATCATTTTACATCAAAAAGAAATTGAACGCTTAAACACGCAAACTACTGCAGACTTACTAGAAAAAAGAGCAGGAATAAATGTACAAAAAAGTCAAATGGGTGGTGGTAGCCCTGTAATTAGAGGCTTTGAAGCCAATAGAGTTTTATTAGTGGTAGATGGAGTTAGACTTAATAATGCCATTTACAGAGGAGGTCATCTACAAAGCATCATATCAGTAGATAATGCAACTTTAGAGCAAGTAGAAATAATTTTCGGGCCTAGTAGCTCAGAATACAGTAGCGATGGGCTGGGTGGCGTAATTCACCTACACACCAAGAGGCCTAAATTTACAGCAACACCTACTTTTAAACACGCCTATAGCAGCCGTTTTTCAAGTGCTAATAGGAGCAGTAGCAAACACTACGACCTTAGCTATACGTCAGAAGATTTCTCGATTTTTAGTTCTATCTCGGCAAGTGATTTTGATGATTTAAAAATGGGTACTGTTCGTAAACATGGTTACGAAAACTGGGGAAAGGTGTATCATTTTATGGAGAACGGGAAACAGAAAGAAAATCCAAATCCTAATATTCAAAAAAATACAGGGTACAGTCAAAAGGACTTTATGCAGAAAGCAATATTACGCTTGAGCGATAAATTACTATTTACTGGGAATTTTCAATTTTCTAACTCATCAAATATTCCTCGTTTCGACAAGCTAAATGACTATAAGAATATAAGCTACGACCCAAGTACAAACACCACAAATTACGAAGATTTAAAATATTCTACTTGGAGTTACGGACCTCAAAAGAAAAGCTTCTACTCGATGCAATTCGATTATTCTGCCAATAATTTATTCCTCGACTCTGCTCAATTAATTTTCGGTTATCAGGATGTATACGAAACAAGGTTTGTACAAAAAACGGATGCTGAAGCAAGAATTGATCAACACGAAAATGTGGATATATACAGTATAAACGCAAATTTCAGAAAGAACAAACTTCACTATGGCTTCGAATATTACAACAATCAAGTCTTGTCGAAGGCGTTTAAAACAATAGATAATATCTCAAATCCTCACGATCAAACTCGCTATCCAAATGGAGGTTCAAGCATGAGTTCGTGGGCAGGATATATTACCTACCACAAGAAAATTTCTCAGCAATTAAAGCTAAATGCAGGAATACGATTTACAGAAAATCAATTAAATGGGAGATACATTCAGGTACGCACACCCACAATTAGCTTACCCTACGACAGCATCGACAATAAATACAATGCCTTTACAGGAAATTTTAGCGCTGCCTACTTCCCTAACGAATCATGGAAAATAGCGGCAATTATTTCCTCGGGCTTCCACGCACCAAACTTAGACGATGTAAGTAAAGTATTTTACAAAGGGAGCAACGTAACCATCCCAAACTTTAATTTACGTCCAGAATACGCAAATACTGCAGAACTAAATATTACCAAGAACATAAACAATAGAGTCCTCATAAACGCGAATACATACTACACGGCTATTAGCGATGCTATTATGCGTGTAGAAGCAGATTCTTCTATTACTACTGGAGTTATTATTGATCCCGAAGAAGGCTTTACAAGTATAAAAACAAATAAAAACACAGGTAAAGCAGAAATCTACGGAGCTACAGCTAGCGTATCGATGCGTATAGCTAGTAACTACACACTAGAAACTGACTATACCTATATTAAAGGGCGGAATAAAGACACAGACTTACCCTTTACTCACATTCCTCCAAGCTTTGGGAAAACCGCATTATATGCCGATTTCGACCAATGGAGAGCTTCTTTTTACGCTCTATATAATGGCCGAAAATCAATTGATGAATACGATTTAGTTTCTGGAACAGACAACGAGGAAGAATCGCCTATAGAATGGAACTACCTAGAAGAATCGGACAGTTGGGCTATAGAATACCAGGGCACACCAGCTTGGTATACCTTAAACATGAGTTTTATGTATCGATTTACAGAAAACTTTACACTTCAGTTGGCTGCAGAAAACATACTCGACCATCATTACAAAACATTTGCTTCTGGACTTTCGGCTCCTGGAAGAAACTTTATTTTAACACTTAGAGCAAACCTATAATGACTTCTTACAAACAACTTCAAGAATTAGTAGCTATAGATTCTCCTTCGGGATATACTAAAAAAGCAGAAGACTATTGTTTTGACCTTTTACAAAACCTTGGATGGAAGCCATCGAAAACAAATAAGAATGCAGTTAAATGTAGTTTCGGTGAGAAACCAACACTAGCCATTGCAGCGCATATAGACACACTTGGGGCTATTGTAACAGGTTTTAACGCCAACGGAACCCTATCGACTTCTTTAATTGGTTCGGTATCTTTAAATCAGGCAGAAGGAGAGTATGTAACTATTTATACCTTAGAAGGTAAATCGTTTACAGGAACTTATTTATTGAATAACCCAGCAAAGCACGCCAACAAGAATTTAGGAACTACCGTACGTAGCATTGAAAATATGCACATTCGTTTAGATGAAGAAGTAAGTTCTGTGGACGATTTAAAAAATCTTGGAATCCGTATTGGAGATATTATTTGCTTAGACACACGCTACCAAGAACTGGAAAGTGGCTTTATAAAATCTCGTTTTATGGACAATAAAGCAGGTTGTTTTGTTTTGTTCGAATTGGCTAGAAAATTACAAGGTAAAAACGTTCCTGTAGAGATATTCTTCTCAAACTACGAAGAAGTTGGACATGGTGGAACCTGCGGTTATGCCGATACTATTGAAGAATTACTCGTAATAGATATGGGCGTAATAGGAGATGATTGCGAAGGCACAGAAAGTAAATGTTCTATATGCGCGAAAGATTCTACAGGACCCTACGACTACGAAATGCGTAAAAAACTAACTCTATTAGCGGAACAACAAAACATTCCACATCAAGTAGATGTTTTCCCTTATTACGGATCGGATGGATCTGCTGCACTTAGAGCTGGAAACGACTTTAGAGTTGCCTTAATTGGACCTGGAGTATCCGCATCTCACGGTGTAGAAAGAACCCACAAAAAAGGAATTGAAGCTACCATAGATCTTTGTATGGCGTATATTGAAACGATGTAGGTGGTGAATCGTAAAACGGAAAACGTGAATGGTGAATGGTAAATGCAATTAGTAACTGGTATCTAGTACAAAAACTCTTTGCGCTTCTTACTTCTCTAAATTCTTAAATCCGCTACCTTCTTTTTTCACTCCTGACTCCTGTTTCTATGTCAAAAGTGTCGTTTAAAAACTGGGGTTGAAAATAGTTTTGAATGAAATGTGGAACTGGGCTTCGAGAAACCTCAGCCTGACAACAAATAAACAAACTGTATTCTGGCTCCTTACTCCTGTATTCTTATTCTTAACTCCTTTTTAGAATCCTCAAATCAACACATCTTCAAATCCTCAAATCAATTTTCATTTCTTCATCAACCACTTTTGTGGATTTAATTTAACCGAAGCTTTCCAAAGCTGAAAATCAACTACAGTACTACCGTCTTGCTGGGAAGTCAATACAATTCCAAGTGGAGATTTAGTACTTACCTCCTCCCCTTTTTCCACATAAACCTCACTAAGGTTTGAGTACACACTAATGAATTCTCCGTGTCGTACCATTACTACTTTTATGCCGTTTGGCATAGACAGCACGCTACTCACTTTTCCATTAAAAATGGCTCTACAAGTACTGTGTGGTTCGGTAGCGATTTCTACACCATTGTTTTCTATTACAACACCCGAAAGAACAGGATGTTTCTGTTTTCCGAACTTAGAAATAACCAATCCTTTTGCTACTGGCCATGGCAATTTCCCTTTGTTAGAGGTAAAACTTTTAGACAAGGCTATAGCTTCTGGAGTAGATGCAAATGCTTTGTTAGAACCAGAACTATTGGCTTTTCGCAACTCTTCGGCAATGATTCGCTCTATTTCTTTTTGTATTTTTTTACGTTTAGAACGCTTCTTTTTTAAATCTTTCTTTAGTTCTTTTTCCTTTTCTGCTAAAGTTGCCAAACTAACCGATTCTTGAGCTTGTTCTTGGTTTAATAACTGATTCTCAACTCGCTTATCGGATATAAGATTTTGCTTTATGGAACGCTGATTTTTAAGCACCACTATACTCTTCTCTAAGTCGGTGTTTTTTTGCGAAATTTCTGCTGCCTGTAGCATTCGATATTTAGAAATTTGACGAATATAAAACAGCCTTTTATAAGCTTGTTGAAAATCGCTCGAAGAGAATAAAAATAACAATCTATTAAAATGACGACTGCTTTTATAGGCCTGTTGTACCAAAATGGAATAAGCAGCTTTTAAGGAGTCTAAATCTTGTACCAACATTTCTTGCTGGCGCATACTCATTTCTATCTCTTCTTTTATATAAGTTACCTCTTTCTGAATGGTACGTATAAGTTGAGAACGAATGGCTATTTTTTGCTTTAAAGCTTTTAGCTGATGAACAGAAACATTTTTAGCAGCCAAAGTTTGGTCTAAAACAGAATTACTCAATTCTATCTCCTCTAAGAGTTGTTTTTTTCTCTTTTGTAGCTCTGTCTGACTTTGCGCCATTAAGGTGCTACAAGACAATAAAACGATGCATATTTTAATGAATAACCTCATAGGACTTTGGAACTTTAAAGGAGAACTTTAATTTTTTACTGAGATTGATTCTCGAATACGCTAAGTTTAAACTCAAGCTTTTAGTGGTGCTAATAAGCAAACCAATAGACTCCGCAAATTCTTGATTATTATGCGTTTCAAAATCTCCGTAAGAAACCAGTAAAGTTCTGTTGAGCTTAAGATTGGTTAAATTCTGTGAGTCTATCTTTGCATTTTCCGGATTTACAAGAGTCGTATATATTTCTTGGTCTGGCTTTCTACGACTGCGTTGCATTTTTTTTAACTGCTTCTCGCTTACCGAACAAATTTTAAACAGCTGATTTTCTAAATCGACGTAGTATTTTTTTTCTTCAAAATTACTCAGGGAATTCCCCATCAGCAAGTCTTGAATTCTGGAATACGTAAGCGGACTTTTTACTTTTTTACTTAAATCGGAATAACTACTGGTAAAGTAAGTTTTGTCGAAACGATTCATAAAACGCAAACTGTCTTGATCTAACAATACACGCCCTAACTCTAAGCCCAAACCCGGACTTATAGACATCCAAATAAGGCTGTCTTTTTTAATTTTTATCGTTCCTTTAAATGAAAAGCTCTGAGCGTCGTCTTTGTATTTACCAGCAATTTTCCCACTAAACCAATCGAATTCGAAATGAGAAGCCTCTACAGAATCTATAAGAACCTGTACTTTTGGGGCTTTGGAATAAACGGGCTCTGTAATTTTTGTAGAACGACAGCTCGCCAGCCCCAATAGGAGAACTAAGAGCAGTAGAATTTTATTCATACAAAATACCCTCGCTAGCTTTTTTGAGTAATAAAGGAGTATTTCCTCCTAAAGTAATTGCTTTCTTCCAAAATTTTAAGGCCTCAACCTTTTCTCCATTCATATATAAAGCATCTGCATAATGCTCAACTATAACAGCGCTTTCGCTATGAGAATTTACAATCGATTTATGTAACCATTCCTTAGCTTCTGTAAAACGACCCAACTTATACAATATCCAGCCATACGTGTCTTGATAGGTAGCCTCGTTAGGCATTAAGTCGTTGCATTGTTTAGACAAACGCTCTGCCTTGTCTAAATTGCTTGCACGTAGAGATAAGTAATAACTGTAGTTATTTAATACAATCGGGTTTTGTGGAATTATAGAAAGTGATTTTTCGTAGTTCTCATCAGATAATTCATGCTGATTTAAACTGTGATAAGCATCGCCTAAATAGTTGTAAAACTCCGCTTTTAAAGGGCGATTGTTCACTACGTAATTCACCCCTTTATTCAATAGTAAAACAGCCTTTTCTTGTTCATTATTTATAGAATAAGCCAAGCCTGTAAACAAATATAACATTGGTTGCACAGGATTTAGAGCAATGGCTTTTTCACCTTTAATAATTACTTCATCATACTTTTGTAATTCCAAGCCCATTATCAAGCAGCGGTTCCAAATTAAATACTCAGTAGCTCCTAGTTCAAGTGATTTTGAATACGATTCATAAGCATTGGCAACATCATTTTTTTGATAATACATATCGCCGTACAAAGCATAAAAACTAGGCTCTAGCGGATGACGAAGAATCGCTTTGTCTAATAAGGAATAAAGCGATTGTAAATACGATTCATCTTCGATAGTTAGCTGGAAATAACTCACTAGTATTTTAAACTTTACGTCCACATTAAAACTGGAGTCGTCGAAGCAATAACTTAGGTATTCGAAAGCCTTAGCAAAATCATTTTTAATTCTGTAATGTTCAGCTAATGCAATATTAGACCTTGGTTCTGCAGGGTCTATCCGTAAGATTTCTTTATATACTTGAAGAGCTCTTTCAGCTAAATCGTTCGCCTGTAACAGCTCTGCCAACATCCCTCTAAATCGAATTGTATTTGGGTCCGCATCTATTAGTTTTTGCAATTCTGCAGCAGCAGCATCTAAATTGCCCATTGCAATGTAAATTCGCTCTTTCATTACAGAAATTTGCTCAGATACTCCTGCCCTATTTTCTATGGTATTATATACCTGAATGGCTTTTTTATACTGCTCATTTCGAGTATATACTTGTGCTAAACTATATTGATTCTCGATATTTGAAGGTTCGAGCTTCACCAAATCTTTATACACTTTTACCTCAGCTTCAGAATTCCCTAAAGCGAGATTTAACTGGGCTAAACTCTGTAATATCCAAGTATTATTTGGATCTAAACTATAAGCTTGATTGGCATAAAAAAGTGCGGATTCAAGCTGTTCTGTGCGAATATACAGTTGAGCCAACTCAAAATTAGCAGCAGCATTTAAAGGGTCTATAGCCAAACACTGCTCCATAAGGTCAGCGGCTTTTTTATAGTCTTCTAGAGCTTTGAGGCGTTGTGCTTCAAAAAACAAGTATTTAAAGCGAAATTGACTTTTATAAGACAAGTCTCCTTCTGTATAGGAATTTAACAATGTACTGCTATTGTTCGAGAGCTTCTTAGTTCCCGAACAAGCCGTAAATAGTAGACTGAGTCCTAGTATATATGTTATCGCTTTTATGCTTCTCATCCAATTTTAGAATAATCACCAATACTTACACGTTTTGTACCTCCCGCATAATCTACATTATTACCAATCATAGAGTCCTCTAAATCGGCATTTTGTATGCATGTATTGTTTTGAATAATGGTGTTTTTTAAAGTACTATTTGAAATACTAGTCGCATCGCCAATAGAAACGTGAGGGCCTACCGTGCAATTCTTTAAAGTTACATTAGATCCTATATAACAGGGCTCAATAATGTTTGCATTTTCTTGGCTTAAACCTGCTCTCTTTTCAGCGTTTTCGGTGTATTCTAATACTCTTTTATTCGCATGAATTGCAGCTGGTGGATTCCCACAGTCGAGCCACTCCTCTACTTTACCAGGATAAAAATTAGCTCCTTTAACCTTCATGTTTTCCAAGGCATTCGTAAGCTGATATTCTCCTTTATCTTTAATGTCGTTGTCTATTAAATACTGAAGCTCAGAACGTAAATTCAGTCCATCCTTAAAGAAGTAAATCCCAATAATAGCAAGGTCTGAAACAAAGACTTCTGGCTTTTCGATGAAGTCGGTAATCACAGAATTCTCATCCATTTTTATTACACCATATGCTTTAGGGTCTGCTACTTTTTGCACCCAAATAATTCCATCTTTATTGGCATCTAAAGTAAAGTCTGCTCTAAAAAGTGTATCGGCAAAAGCAACTACTACAGGACCTTCAAGAGAATCTTTTGCACATAAAATAGCATGTGCAGTTCCCAATGCTTCATCTTGGTGGTAAATAGAACCTTTAGCACCAAGGCCTTCTGCAATAGAGACTAAATCTTTTTCTACCTCAGCACCAAAATCTCCTATTACAAAGGCAATTTCATCTACTTTTTGTCCACAAACACGAGTAATATCTTCTACCAAACGTTCAACAATTGGTTTTCCAGCGATAGGAACTAGTGGCTTAGGCACTGTTAAAGTGTGAGGTCTTAAACGAGATCCTCTACCCGCCATAGGTACAATTATTTTCATGCTATTTATTCTTTATTTTTTTCCTGTTGATCCAAATCCACCTGCACCTCTGTCAGTTTCCGGCAGTTCAGTAACGGCATTCCATTGGGCTTTCGTATAAGGAGCAATTACCATTTGAGCAATTCGTTCCCCATCTTCAATCACAAATTCTTGATCGGATAAATTAACCAAAATCACGCCTACTTCACCTCTATAATCTGCATCTATAGTCCCCGGGCTGTTCAAAACTGTAATTCCTTTTTTATAAGCCAATCCACTACGAGGGCGAATTTGCGCTTCGTAATTATCGGGTAATGCTATAAACAATCCTGTTTTCACCAAGGCTCTTTGCATAGGTTTCAAACTAATTGCTTGGTCTATATTAGCGTGTAAGTCCATACCTGCAGACAAACTAGTCTCGTATTTTGGCAATGGATGTTTAGAACGATTTATAATCTCAATTTGCATAGCTATAAGGCTTCATTTAGTGCTTGAAAGTACTTCTTTTTTTTCGCTTTTCTAATACTAGTATTAGAAACATATATACAAAACACACTAAGGTGCTAAAGGCAAAATAAGAGTCATGCCATACCGTCCAAATACAGTATAAACCAAGCGAAGAAAATAGGTAGATAAAAATACGTTTAGCATCGTAGGGGATAGGGTAGTACTTTCTACTTAAAACATAAGACGCTACACACATAGATCCATAGCAAAAGAGCGTAGCCCAGGCAGAACCCATATAAGACATGGTAGGAATTAATAATAGATTAAAAGTGATGGTAACTAAAGCACCAAAAAGTGATAAATATGCTCCATAACGAGTGTTATCGCTTACTTTATACCAAACTGATAAATTATAATAAATTCCTAAAAACAAATTTGCAAGCAGTAAAATAGGAACGATTTTTAAGCCTTCATGATAGGCTTCATTTCTAATAAATTCTTTAATAATATCGATATACACATTTACGACTAAAAAAATGAATCCTGTGAAAGCAACGAAGTACCGCATCACATGCGCATACTGTTCTTTAGCGCCTTTTTTTTGTGCTTGAGCAAAGAAAAAAGGTTCGGCACCGTAGCGGAAAGCTTGAATAAAAAGAGTCATGAAAATGGCTATTTTATAACAGGCAGAATAAATTCCTACTTGGGCGCTAGCAACATCTTTAGGCAAGAGGTAGTCTAACAAAACGCGATCTACCATCTCGTTGGTAACATATGCTAAGCCACCAATTAGAAGAGGAAAGCTATACGACATCATCCTTTTCCAGAGTCCAAAATCGAAGCTAAAACGAATGCTAAATATTTCGGGTAAGAGTAGGAGTAGAGTGAGGAAACTAGAAACAAGGTAGGCTATAAAAATATAAGCTATTCCAGCATTTGGATCGTAAATAGAATCTATAAATTCAACATCATAACCGTTATTAATCAGATAAGGGCATAGTAGAAAGAAGAACAGATTTAAACCAATATTAACGACAATATTTACAATTCTAATGGCCGCAAACTTCCATGGTTTATTGTCTAATCGAAGCTTAGCAAAAGGAAGACTTGAGAGAACGTCGAAGGCTAAAATCCAAACTAAATACCTTATTAAAATGGGTTTATCTGCAATGTGTAATACATCTGAAATTTGATTTATTTGAGGCAGAACAATCGCTAAGAATAGGAGGGTAGTTGCTACTAAAGAGAGGAATGCAGTAGAAAACACATTCTTAGAATTTCTTTCCTTATTGGCAAAATGAAAGAAAGAAGTTTCCAAGCCGTAGGTTAATAAAACCATTGCAAATGCAACTAAAGACATAAGCACCGAAAGAACCCCATATTCACCGACTGTAAAAATACTGGTGTATAAGGGAACTAGCAGGAAGTTGAGCAAACGCCCAACAATACTACTCAGTCCATAAATGGCTGTTTGACCTACTAATTTTTTTAGTACACTCAAGCTACGTTTAAAATTACAGGTTTAAAATTAAAAGCTAGCCTTACGCTTTTCTAAAAACGCGGTAGTACCCTCTTTAAAGTCATCAGTTCCAAAGCACTTACCAAAAGCATCTACCTCAAAAGCTAATCCATTTACACCAGAAGTATAGTTAGCATTAACACATTGTATAGCGGTCGCAATTGCCATAGGAGAATTGCGTGAAATCTTTTTAGCCATCTTTAAAGCAGTAGGCATCAGTTCTTCTAAAGGAACAACTTTGTTTGTAATACCGTAAGCTAGAGCCGTTGGAGCGTCAACCATTTCGGCAGTTAAAACCATTTGCATTGCTCTACCTTTACCAGCAATTTGTGCGAGTCTTTGCGTACCTCCATAACCAGGGATTACACCTAAAGAGGTTTCTGGTAATCCAACACGCGCGTTGTCTGCAAAAATTCTAATGTGAGAAGACATGGCTAATTCCAATCCTCCACCAAGAGCAAATCCGTTTACGGCAGCAATTACAGGAGTCCCCATACCATCTATTCTATTGAATAAATCGTCGTGTCCTTTTTGAGAAAGCGCTTTTCCTTCGGCAACTGAAAAGTGCGCAAACTCAGAAATATCCGCTCCAGCAACAAAGGCCTTTTCGCCAGCACCAGTAAGGATAATTACACCTGTTTCCTTAGAAGATTCCGCTTCTTGTAAAGCAATATTCAACTCTTCGATCGTTGCTTTATTTAAAGCATTTAATTTTGAAGGCCTGTTGATGGTGATGGTTTGAATTCCAGCATCAGTATTGACTAGTATATTTTCGTAGGTCATAAGAATTTCTTTAAAAAAGTAAAATTAGGCTTTTTGTTTAAGCAGAGGCAAACTTATATAGAAAGTAGTTCCATTGTTTGGGACTGTTTCAAAATAAATATGTCCGTTTAAATCGTCAATAATTCGTTTTACCATGGCTAAGCCTAATCCCGTACCACTAGTTTTGGTTGTAAAATTGGGCTCGAATATTTTATCCTGGAGCTCCAAGGGTATACCCATACCATTGTCTTCAACCTGGAGTAATACTTTATGATTGCCCTTTTCTAGAGAAACTGTTACCATAGGAGTCTCACCATCAGCAATTGCTTCGATGGCATTGTTTAATAAATTATTAAGCACACGTACTATTTGATTGTGATCTGCAAAAACAAAACAATCTTTATCTAATTTTAAAATCCCACTACTTAAAGGGTCGAAAAAGGAAATAGTGTTTTCTACAATTTCAGATAAATTAAGTTCTTCTTTATTACTTGAGGGCATCCGCGCAAAATCGGAAAATGCGGAAGCAATATGAGCCAGAGTGTCTATTTGCTCTATTAAAGAAGACGTAAACTTTTTCATTTTTACAGGAAATTCTGGATCTTCTGTATTGGCTTTACGTTCAAACATCTGAACATTTAACTTCATTGGAGTAAGCGGGTTCTTAATCTCATGAGCCACTTGTTTGGCCATTTCTTTCCAAGCAAACTCCTTTTGGGTTTGAGCGAGCTTCTCAGAGCTCATTTCAAGCTCCTTTACCATAAAGTTATACTGAGCCACCAACTGACCAATTTCATCGGAGGACTTCCACGATAAAGGCATGTATCGCTTAGCAAGTGCAGCTTTACGCATTACAGAGGATAGCTTTGCGATAGGCTCGGCAATTTGTTTGGAGAGGAGGTAAGCGATAATACTGGCGCCAAAAAATAAAAATATATAAATAGGGGAGAGGGCTACAAAATAAGCTCTCAAATCGCGTTTATAGGTTTCGTTTAGTTGAAAGTATGGGGTACATATAATTGCAAATGGACTTGAGTTTTGATCGTAAACAAACTGATAAGAATTTAGATAATCTTCTCCATCGAACGAAAGTAATTCTATTCTTCCACTAGCCTGTTGTTCTAATTCACTAAGCGATGCAGAATCTAATTTATTTGGTAATAAGTGCGTTTGAACAATTTCTTTATTAGAACTTAAAATTAGTTCTCCTTTTAGATTGTAAAGAATTATATCTAGGTTATGTATATCCGCCAATTCATTCAACTTGTATTTAAAGAGTTTATAAATTATAGTATCGTTAAATTCCTGTGGGTTTTTGTCTTTTAAATAATAGGCAACAGAGGCAAGGGTAGCAGCTTCTTTTCGCTGTAAACGATTGTTATGATACTCAACATTCTGACTTTTAAAATTGTAAAAAGTAGAAATTCCTATAAGGAAAAACGATCCCAGCAAAAGCGCCAGCATGGAGATATAGATACGAGTACCTAGTTTTTTGGGGTATATAATAAACGATTTCATAAGCCTCAAAGATATAAAACAAAAAAACCCTGCCAAGGCAGGGTTTTCAAGATGTGAATTTTATTATTGTTTCAGCGCTTCAGCACCCCCAACAATCTCAAGGATTTCGTTGGTAATAGAAGCCTGTCGTTGACGGTTATACGTAAGTGTTAAATCATCTTTTAGATCTTGCGCGTTGTCTGTTGCTTTATGCATTGCAGTCATACGTGCGCCATGCTCAGAAGCATGAGAGTCTAATAAACCTTTATAAAACTGTACTTTAAGCGACTTAGGAATAAGATCTAAAACGATTGAAGATTTTGAAGGCTCAAAGATATAATCAGCATTCAAAGCTACTTCTTCAGATTCCTCAGCTTGCACAGGTAAAAAAGGCTCTACCATTAACTCTTGAGTAGCTGCATTTACAAACTTGTTGTAAATAATTTCAACTTTATCGAAAGATCCGTCTACAAAAGCATCCATAACTTCTTGAGCGATAATCGTAGAACTATCAAAGTTCAAATCGTTAAAAATCTCAAGATTAGAATTAAACAGCGTATGCTTATCTGTGAAATAATCTACAGATCTTTTCCCGATAGGGTAAACCTGCAGATCGAAATCAGAAAGCTCAGTAATACGTTTTTCGGTTCTTTTAAATACGTTTGCGTTAAAAGCACCACATAATCCACGATTAGAAGCAATAGGCACAAGTAATACTTTTTGAGTATCTCTTTCTTGACTATAAACACCTTCCGTAGAATTGTCTAGAGTAGAGCTAAGATTTACTAAGATTTCTTGCAATTTCTCAGCGTATGGACGCATTTGAGTAATCGCATCCTGAGCTCTTTTCAATTTTGCAGCCGACACCATTTTCATAGCGCTGGTAATTTGCATCGTAGAAGCTACAGAAGTAATTCTAGTACGTATTTCTTTTAAGTTAGCCATTGGTAAGTCTATTGAAAGTGAAGGCCGAAGCCTTCACTAGTTCAGTCTTATTAGTATTTTGATGAAACTTCAGCTACTGCTTTTTCAATTGCTGCAGTTGCTTCACCAGTCAGTTTACCTGCTTTTAAAGACGCTAATTCGGTAGCATACTTATTTCTCATGAAAGACAAGAATTCAACTTCAAATTCTCTCACTTTGTTTACAGGAACTTTAGCCATCAAGTTTTTAGTACCACAGTAAATGATCGCTACTTGCTCTTCTACTGGAAGTGGAGAGTTCAAGCCTTGCTTCAACATTTCAACGTTACGTTTACCTTTGTTAATTACCAATAAGGTAGCATCATCAAGGTCAGAACCAAACTTAGCAAATGCTTCTAGTTCACGGTACTGAGCTTGATCTAATTTCAAGGTACCCGAAACTTTCTTCATTGATTTAATTTGAGCATTACCTCCAACACGAGATACAGAAATACCTACGTTAATTGCTGGACGAACACCTGAATTAAATAGATCGGCTTCTAAGAAAATTTGACCATCGGTAATAGAAATTACGTTGGTAGGAATATAAGCAGATACATCACCCGCTTGAGTTTCGATAATTGGAAGAGCAGTTAATGAACCTCCACCTTTAACGATACCTTTTATAGATTCTGGAAGATCATTCATATCCTGTGCAATTGCATCAGAATCGTTGATTTTCGCAGCACGCTCAAGTAATCTTGAGTGTAAGAAGAATACATCCCCTGGGTAAGCCTCACGTCCTGGAGGACGTCTTAATAAAAGAGACACCTCACGGTATGCTACCGCTTGCTTAGATAAATCATCATATACAATTAAAGCATGACCACCAGTATCGCGGAAGAACTCACCAATTGCAGCACCTGCAAATGGAGCGTAAAACTGCATTGGAGCAGGATCAGAAGCATTTGCTGCAACA
>Ga0115004_10001636_pt1 | contig 18391 bp, 15 predicted proteins | sample ArcticOcean_MG_C_10_FD_88737 | JGI IMG/M metagenome (GOLD analysis project Ga0115004, IMG submission 88737) | Marine microbial communities from western Arctic Ocean - ArcticOcean_MG_CB11_90 | ecosystem: Environmental > Aquatic > Marine > Oceanic | place: Arctic Ocean: Canada Basin | collected...
AAATAATCTTCCTTCTGGGCTAAAAGTAGTCGTTCGGGAATCATATCTACATAACAACAAATAGTTGTGAATTCTAAATCACGGTTAGAACAACTCACCTTTTCGCCATTTTACCGCGTAGTGATCGGTTTCTTAAAGCAATTCAACACCCCCCAACTCCAATTTGTTTTAAAAGAAATGGACGAATGTGGAGTTTTTTTCAGGTGTGTGTGGGGGTCCCCCGGCCAAAAAATTCCAAAATTCCATAAACAAATAAATGATAAAAAACAACTTCAACTTTTTTTTCCTTTTTTCACTCGGGTCTTTTCAACTTTTCTCTTTTTGCTCTTTTTGTGATACTCTTTTCCTTGGTTCTTTAGCCAGTGAGCTGCACAGTAGGTATGTATATACTCTTCTTTTCACGAAATTTTTGAATTAATAAGGCAGAAACGATAGTTTATTAGTTTTCAAGCAAGAAGTGCAGGAATATATACCTCATCTACGTATCGACAATTTTTCGCTTTGACGAGACAAATTCTACACTAACATAAATCTCGAAATTACTTTCTTTTTAAACAGACCTGTTTAAAAAGAAACCCTCATAAAAAGGCCTCATAGTGCAAGTACTTTCGTACTTTCGCTGTCGCAAGATCAAGATATAAACTTCGTTTAAAATCGTGATATCGTGAATCGTTCTTCTAGGTTTGAGAATTCCTCGTTAAACATTAAAACTATGGCAAGACAACAGTTCATGCTGGTGCAACCTTTCACCAAAGAATACGTTTCCGAGTCCTTAAGGGGGTGTAATCATATTTAGTTTGTGTTTGTGTTTGTGAAATCTTAAAGCAAGTATTGAAATGTCAGATGAAGAACTTAGTATTAGAACTTTTTGTTCTCTGGGCATAAAAAAATGGCTAGCCGAGAATGCGTTCAAGCTTGGATTGTGTGAAGCTACAACTGTTCAGAAAGCATGCATACCCCCTATTCTTAAGGGCTTAGATGTTATAGGAACATCTCAGACCGGTAGTGGAAAGACAGCAACATTTGCTCTTCCAATATTGCACATACTCTCGCAGGATTCTTATGGTATATTTGCATTATGCATGACCCCAACTCGTGAGCTTGCAGTTCAAATTTCTGAGCAATTCAGTGCTCTTTCAGCAGGTTTAACATTAAGATGCCAGGTTATAACTGGTGGAGAAGAAATCCAGGCTCAAACCAGATCGATTTTAAGACGACCTCATATTATAGTTGCCACTCCTGGTCGTTTGATGGATCACTTTTTAAACAGTCCTCAAGTTATTGGGTGTTTTCAAAATCTGAGATTTCTAGTCCTTGACGAAGCAGACCGTCTTCTAGAACCTTCTTTTGAATCAGAATTGCGGATTTTGTTCGAAAATATTCCTTCTAAACGCCAAACACTCTTATTTTCTGCAAGCATCACTCGTAATATTGCAGCATTACAGCATATCACCATGAATGATGCTTTTCATTTTGAGGCATTTGAAGGTTTAAAAGCTGTGAGCAGCTGTAGGCAAGAATACTGTTTTCTTCCAAGAATAATGAGAGATGCATACTTACTTCATATATTACAACAGAGGGAAAATTGGGATATCCGAAGTTCTATAATTTTTACAAGTACAGTGCGTTCTTGCATGATATTATCTGGTATTCTTGATAAACTTGGAATCGTTACAGTGAGTCTACACTCGATGAAGAAACAAAAGGAGCGCAAAGATTCGTTTGCAAGATTTAAATCCGGTGAAGTAAGTATTCTGCTTGCTACCGATATCGCTTCCCGCGGTCTTGACATTCCGACCGTTGATATGGTGATAAATTATGAAGTACCCATCGCGTCAAAAGATTATATACATAGGATAGGCCGAACAGCAAGAGCTGGTCGAAGTGGACGTTCTATTACCTTAGTTACCCAACACGACGTAAAAATTGTACAAAAAATTGAAGATGCGATCGACTCAAAGATGAGATGTTTATCTCTTCCAGAAGAAGAAATAGTGAAAAACATGAATAGCGTGGGAAGTGCAAGGCGGAGTGTGAAAATCTCCTTACTTGAAAGAACTGGATTTGGTGAAAAAGTTAACAAAAATCATATGAAATAAAATTAGAGAATTGTCAAGAAGAACCAAAATTTGATTTAATTTTTTCCCCGGATGTAAGTGATTGTCTACCGAACATGAAACAAGAGCATCTTTAATTATGCCTCCCTCGACCTGAACTTCGCCCTCTGCCTGCTCCTCGTCCACCTCGTCCACCTCGTACACCGCTGAATCTCGCACCATTTCTTCCTCCTCCTCCTCCTCCTCCTCGTCTCGGCACGGAAGTAACTCTTTTATGCCTGCGTAAACAAAACGATGTAAATTCAAATTAAGGTAGCTGAGAGTTTAGCTTACTTATCATTTTGTTGAAATCTTTGTAAGGGAATTAGTTTGTCTGGACTGATATGAAATTTTTGACCTTTTGAATTTAAGAGGAAGTGATCAGGTTATGAGTGAGAGAATTACCCTGAATATTAATTAAAGGAAAGAATATTTACCTAATTTGAAGGACTCTGCATTAATGCCATCGCAAAGTTTGATTGTGAATAACTGGATAAAGCGAAATCATTACAAGTACATATACAAATTAGAAGACTTACTGAATTATCAATTGGGCCAAATATCTCTTCTACCTTTCCGACTTTACTTTTATTCTCCAGAAATATGGTCCCGTTAAAATATGGTATCTCAAAGGCACGTTTCAAATTGAATTTCGCACTGAAAAGTAATCCATGCATACCTTTGGATTCGTTAGCTTGCATATGATTTCTCCTTCACACGCATGCGAATAGGAACCGATTTCTGAAGCAACGACTTTTTAAAGCGATAAAAACAAGCATAAATGAAAGTTACCGACTAGCTCATCGGGGATGGCTTCTTCACGACCAGACGCACCACGACCAAACCCACGTCCTGAAGCGCCACGACCAGAAAACCCTCTACCGCGCGAAGTTGGTGTCGGCTGTCGCATAGTTCGTGAGGAATTAGGTCAAACTGTAAAAAACGGAGTGTGTCTTTTCTTTTTTAATTTACGTCTACCTTATATATTAATCATGATGAGTAACTATGATCATAAATTCTTGTTTTCCTGTGTTCTTTTTTTTATTTTTTCAATTTTGTGTCCTATGGCATAGGCTGTCACATTGGGTGATTTTTTTTGTCTCACTGTCTGTCCTCGGGGAAAGTGGTATAGTTTGAAAGTTTCGCATTTTCCGACTTTCGCTGAATAATTTGAACTGTGGTTTTGCATATTCGGACACGGGACTTTTGCCTGGTAACAACTGTGTTCTTTGTAGTATGAGGTTTGGTAACAAATATTTTCCACTTGAATTCTAGTATTATCAACGACACATCTGCTCGTTGAATGAAAATAGCTATTTGTGACAACTTTGGACAAAAGAATAATAAAAAATGGTTTGAGCGGAGCCGAAAGTCTAAAAATTCCTAATAACATGGTTAAGTCTGACAGGACAACTTTGAAGTGTTTTGAAGATAAACAAAGCGAATCAAAGCAACTATGGGCTGATAAGTATAAGCCAACTCGAATCTCAGAGCTGATTGGGAATGGTAGGTGCGTAGCCGATCTGCGGCGATGGCTTCTTGAGTGGCAAAATAAACAAGGAAATAAAGAGAAGAAAAACAAGTGTAAAGCCGTGCTGATTAGTGGTCCTCCAGGTATAGGCAAGACTTCTTCCGCTATTATAGTTTGCACGCAACTTGGTTTTAGTGTCATGGAAGTAAACGCAAGCGATTCAAGAAATAAAGCCTCAAAGGATGTTCAAACAGGTTTATCTGGTTCAACTTCAAACCAAGTCAAAGAATTGGTCACTAATCGGGGTCTCAATTTTTTGAAAACAACGATTCATAAAAATCAAGTATTAATAATGGATGAAGTCGATGGAATGAGTGCAGGCGATCGTGGTGGAATATCTGACCTCATTGATACGATAAAACGCTCGAAAATTCCAATAATTTGTATCTGTAACGATCGTTATTCACAAAAGTTAAAGGCTTTGCAAAATCACTGTTTTGAACTCAACTTTCAGCGACCTACAAAGCAACAAATACATGGACGCTTGTCCCTCATTATGAAAGAAGAAAATTTTCACATGCAATCTAATGAGTTGGATACTGTAATTGAGTCATGTAATGGAGATATTCGACTGATTCTCAATCAGCTTCAATTGAGAAAGCTAAGAACAGGTTCACTCTCAATTTCTGGTGGAAAGCAACTGAAAGATATTAATTTGGGAGTACTTTCAATTGTAGATGTACTTATGGGATATGGTGCTTCAAGCCAAACCATTGACCGTCGTATAGCATTATGTTTCAACGAGCCTGATTTAGTTCCATTGTATATACAGGAAAACTTTCCCCAAATGAGGCCAACACACTGTTGCTCGGATCTTCAAAGGCTCATATTTTTAGGTGCAGCTTCCTGTGCGTTATCTGATGGTGACTTGGTCTCTTCGCTGGTTCGATCAAAACAACTTTGGGAGCTTGCATCTTGCAGTAATCTCTTAGCGTGCATTATTCCTTCTTCAATCGTATCTGGAGTTCGTGAGACTTTCAACTTATTTCCAGGTGAACGTAATTTTCACCGATTTCCTGCTTGGCTCGGTAAGAATTCTTCAAGTTCTAAAATGCGGCGTCTACTGAATGAAATGCATGGTCATATGATAAGTAAAGGAGCACTTAAATCCAGCTCTAATGTACTCAGACAACATTATATTCCTTTACTTCGATCATATACAACGATACCACTTCTTTCAAAACATGTTGGGGGCTTGAACAATCGTGGAATACAAGATGCAGTGCGCTTTATGAGAGTATATGGAATTACAAGAGTTGACTGGGATTCATTGAATGAACTCCGTAAATTTAGTGGAAAAGGTCCCGCTTTTGAAGACAGTATTCAAATATCAGCATCAACCAAATCTTCCTTCACGCGTGAATGTAATAAGATCTTGGATCAGGTTCCTACAAAGCATGAACTAAAATTGCAGGATGGTTATTCAAGTGATGGGAATCAAGAATAAGACAGAAAACAAAGTGTTGAAATATGTTTTAGGACCCGTTTTAATATCCAAGCCTGTAGACAAAATATATTAAATTTACGCTCTATTGCGCTAGTCGATTTTGAATAGATTGCTTGTGACTCATGATGTTATCCAGAGCTGTAAGAATTTGGTGTTGTACTTTTGTCTTCTCGCTTGAGCATGATAATTTGAGGTCCATATAAAGCACCTTCAGAAATGCATAAGCAATAAGAACACTTTGGTTTCCCACGTTTTACCTGTAGTGATTTTACTTGTTTTTCCGAGACACTCAAGTCTTTTGAAAGAAGTTTTCGTAGTGAAACAATCTGAAAAAGAAGTTTCAAGTTTGCAACAAAAAGAGCAATGTAAAAAGCTGTGAAAAATTACCTCGTTCTCAGAATTTTTAGCAGTATTTGTGATGGAATCGACAACTTGCTCCACTCGTAATCTTTCGTTTTCGCATTGTTGTTCTTTGGAACGAATGTTATGTTGAATGGAGTATACTGTCTCTTTTCTGTACTCAAAAGTTAAGTAATGCTTGGTGAAATTTCAAAGGTGTACTTCTGAGAGATACTTTCTTTCAACATTTTATAATTTTCTTGAGTCGTAAGAGCTTCATTTTCAAGTCCTCTGTCAAAGATTAAGAAATATCTTGAAATCCAAGGCGATCTCTCACCTTATAGAATATGAAATATTTTTCAAAGTTTCGTGCAATAATAAAAGCATGTTACTCAACCCACTTTCAGCCTGTTAAAATATGATAAATGTACTATTTTCTGAAAAAATTGAACGTCCTACCCGAATTTTAGTACTCACTGAAAGGTCCTTGAGATTTCGTGTGAGCGGCCGTTGAAATTTAATATTAGCGGCAACGTTGCATCTGGGAACTTTCAACAATAAAATATTGTATCTACTGATCTGATCATCAATACTTAAATCTATGTTTCTTTTGTCGTGCATCTCTTCAATTTCTACTGAGAGTTCAGATTCTTTCCCATGATATGCATTGATTAACTTTTGAACTTCAATCATCTGAGAATAAAAATCAGCAAACATATGAAAAATACTTTCTGAATACCTTTAATTCTTGATCTGTTCTGTCTACATGAACATTAATTCTTGTAAAATTTTCAGAGGCACGTGTTGATAACTTAATCTAAATAGTACATGTTAGAGTTATTTTTTACGTCTCAAATCTAAGAGTCCTTCCTACCTTTGTAGCTTTGCATGCTCGTTCGCTTCTAATTCGCAGGGTACCTATGTACGATAATTTTTCTGCGTTAGCCAAAATCTTGTTACTAAGAGTTGTTTTAGTAGACTCAAAAGATTTCTACAATGTAATACTCAAATCAAAGCCCAATCAAAGCTAGATAAATCCGGTATACCTTTGATGAATGCAACAACTTAGACTGAGGAACCAAGCTAGATAGATGACTACGCAATTTTTGGTTATCCTAAAAGAACTCAGCTAAATCTTTTGGCAAATTATCCAATAAAAAGGTTACCTGTAAAATCTGCTCAACGTTCTTACGCGTTGAGGCAAATTTCATGGAATAATTTGATCCAATACGATTGCATATTTCTGATGTGAAACCGGAACTTTCATCGCCAGACAAAAAAGTCTGAATTGTTGAGCTTTTTATTATTAATGAAAAATAGAATGTAACTTTGCCTACCTCATACAGTTCAATGCTACTTATATTGAATTCACCGTCAAACTCCTACAATTTACAATTAATTCTGTACAATCAAATTTAAAAAAGTGTGCCTTATCTCTGCTCTGACACAGTGATAAATAATCGCAAAGCTCTACCACCCAACTACTTATAACTGTTTGGAAAGGAGAAATACTTTTATCCACGAAAGGAAAAAAAGTATCCTTCGGAATTATGACAGGATAATTCAAGGATTTCAATATAAGCGGTAAATCTTCATCGGCTTTTTGACCAAACTTCAAATTTTGATCTAGTTGGTTCAGTAGAAAGTGAAACACGGCAATTGCACTTTTGAAGGAATAACTTCCGAAAGAATCTAACGAGTTGATTGTGCACCCTCTCTTTTTCAAAAAAGAACTAAATTTCCCCTTGCTGATGTCCAAATAATCCTCATCGTAGATAGGACGGGGATCAGAAATCCGCTTAGTAGCCCGCATGCGACTCCTTACTTTCTAGTGAAAAGCAGCACCTCTTGATAATTGATTTTTTTCGAAATCTTTTCTGACGACGAATATAAAGGAGCGTGAAGACTATGTTGTGTTATTGTTTTTAAATCTTTTCTGTGAGAATGGTGTGAATTTAGCTTTATGGAATTTTTGGTCGTTTTGTGCTTATAAAAAAAAGAGTCTCTTTGAAAACTCTAATCGGGCTTGAGTAACTGTATCATCCAATTCCACAAATCGTGCTGATCCTCAGTCTTGTTCTTTTCTGAACGTACAACCCTATAAAGATTAAACGATATCGAGGGACGGATCTATCGTGAGTGCGTAGACTTTGTTTGACCTTTACAAAGAAGAAAACAATACACCGTTTACGAAGTTACGACGACCGATTTTCCCTTTTTCCTCGCGGTGCGGTGAAAACAAAAATCCAAAAAATTTTGAAATTTTTTGAATTTTGAAAATATCGCCCCCACGCCCTTCCGTCGTAAACTCTTGAACACATGGCATAATAGAAATAACAAGTTATAACACAAATCACAAAAATCATAGTAAACAAGCAAAACAGTAAACAGTCAGTCAAAACAGTTACAACACATTTCGTCTTTCAACTTAATTTGACTTCACAAGAAGAAAACATAAAAAGTTGCGCGCAGCTTTACCAATACTTCTGCGCTTTAACAACACTATTTAAAAACTAAGACAATCTTAAACCGATATTATCATGTCAGGTAAAGGTGCTAAAGGACTTTCAGGAAAAGGACTTTCGGGGAAAGGGGCGAAAGGAACAATGTCCGATAAAAAGGGGGACAAGAAAAAACCAACTTCCCGGTCTGTAAAAGCTGGCCTACAATTTCCAGTTGGACGTATCCACCGTTTTCTCAAGGTAATTGCCAGTGTTGTAGTTCTAGTTCTATTACAGAGCTTTTTACGTTGCTAGCATCACGAACGATCTTGTCGAGTGATGATTTCAGAAACAAATCGCCTAAAAATTTCGACCGTTGACACAATTTTTAATTCCTGTTTTTACAGAATCGTGCTGCTTCTGGCGGCCGTGTAGGCGCAACTGCTGCAGTTTACTCAGCTGCCATTTTAGGTGCGCGCATATATGTGAATAAATTGTTTTATTTAAATGTTCCGTAGAGTATCTCACGGCAGAAGTTCTCGAACTTGCCGGGAATGCTTCTAAAGATTTGAAGGTACCGAGATAGCACCTCCTGACGTATTCCACTTATAATTTTTCGAAAGGTCAAACGTATCACCCCACGTCATTTGCAGCTTGCAATTCGGGGAGACGAAGAACTCGATACCCTTATCAAAGCTACAATCGCGGGTGGTGGTGTCATCCCACACATTCACAAGTCACTAATCAATAAATCTTCAAAGAAGAGTGATTAGATTCTCAAAGCATTACCTTTTTCTCAGTACGGAAGTTACATAACCATCACAAAGTGTTCCTTTTACTTTCTTTGCGTGAGCTGAGTTTATTTTATGTACTTAATAAATATACAAATACAAAAGTTTGCTAGTTCTATTCACCCTCTTCAACTAAGCTTGGTTATTAGTATATTGAATAGCAATAGCACGTTATCACCTCCTCTTCCACTTTTTGCATAAACGAGTAAGAGCTCAAAAAAAAGTCTTGTTTGATTCCCACCACTACAATTTATAGAATGGCTATACATATTTTATCTCTGCAAACTTCTTCAAATCACTTATTTCCTCCATTTTCTTCGAAACTTTAGCTTGGACTGCACGGAGGTATATACTTCGTTAAAATATCTGTCCTCAACAAGACTTCGTAAAAGCTGAAGTACTTCAAGTGCAAGTTCTCTATGTTCGATTGAAATTCCGTTAACTTTAGGATCGATGCATATATAGCACGGGAATATGAGCTCATAAAGGATGCTGGGATGAGAAAACAACATTTCAACATCAATTCCAGCGATAATTCCAGCGAGACAACGTATGCTCACTTCACGAATGCAGTTACTTGCCACAATACAGTATCTGCCAACTCTTTGTACAAATGTGATTCCTTTGTTTGCTCTCATTTCTGTACTCTTCTCGGTCAAGCTAGCATTCTTAGAAAGAAATAGCAATGTAATCGACGCGATATTCTTTGCATTCTGTCTTAAAACTTCCAGCTCTATTGATATGTCACTGCTCTTGAAGTTATTCTCGAATAGTAGCATCGAATTATTTACAGCAAGTTCTAAGTAAACATCATCATGCTGAAAAGAAAGATCTTCCGAATTCAATGAATAATCATCTCCACGCATTTTTAAGTATTGACCCAATATTCGCGTCGATGATGACTGAAGCCATTCATGCTCATGTTTTAAAAGTTGAACTATTAAGAAAATTGTCTTTTCTATTTTTGTCTCTCGGTATTTAAAAAACTGAGGCGTTACTACCCATAATCTTTCGATAAATAATAAAAGGTTGTATTGGAGCAACCATTTCTCATCTTTATTGAAATTTTGAATTTCTAATACAGAAAGAATTTGCGGCCAAATGCTTCTGATCGTACTTATTACCATCTCCGGACAAATTTCTAATGCTACATTCATTACCTGGACTGAAAGTCGCTTCAAAGTCATACTTTGCTCTTCTACGAACCATTTCTGTAACCAAGTTAAAAAGATGTTAGCCTTTTCTTCACTAATACACGACAGAAGAGCAGCAATAGTTTCCCCTGCACCCCGTCGACATATACTGGAGGCATCAGTACCCAGTTGAACAATTAGAGGAACAAACATAACTTCTGCTGTATCTCTCAAGACACTTTTTGGAAATTTCAAAATCACGGCGTGCAGTGTATTGAGTACGGATGCTCTCCCGACAGGACACTCATACTTCAGATTTGCAATAAGCTGTTCTAAATAGTCCTGTAACCTTCTAGCTCCAAGTGGATAATCAAGTAAAAACTGGAGAAAAGTTTGAGCACACATTTTCCTTGAATGCTCGGAGGTTCCAGTTGCGACTAAACAGCAGATCCCATCCATTCCTGTATATATTTCTGACAGAAGTGGTCGACGTGACAAAATAGCACGCAATACAGAATGGCATACTGAAGTACTACTCTCGACTTCTATGTTATCAAAAGCGTAACCAAGAACCACACGGTACTGAGCATTTGACGGAGATACATTGGCATATCTTGACATTAGATTTGAGAGAAGTCGAAGGCAATCTTGAGCAAGTTGTGGATCACTACCTGCTGAATTCAATAGAGCAAGGATCCGCCTAATTAATGAATCTGGATTGTGCTCAAACTTACTCAATCTCATATTCGTCAAGTCAGAAAGAATTTGTAAACATAGAAGAGGAATTTCATGATTCGCACAGTTCATCAAACGAAATAGTACAGGAACTATATCCTCTAATATATTAAAGTACTCCTTCCTTTCACCATCCGGAATGTTTTTTGTTGAGAAGTGCTTCAGTACACCTTTGATCAACCTCAAAGCAAACAAAACAATAACAGGATTATTATTTATAGCAGTAGTATTGATTTCTTGCGTTGTAGATATATTTTCATCCGCAACAATATTATCAAAGGAAAGAAATTCACCAGAAGAATCAATTGACAAAATGGATCTAGCCACTACAAGAATTTCTTTCCCTTCAAGATTTTTTCTGACTAAAATACCTTTATGAATAGAAAACAGAATCTGTTCAATCTTACGATTACTTTGAATATTTCCAAAGTCATGGAGACGTCTGGTGACCAATGAAAGCAATATTGGCATTGAAGCAGGGAAAGACGCTCTTACAGAAAGCAGCTCAATGGATTCAAGCGACCGTGAGTGACGAGCTTCTGGAATCTTTGCAGTAATTTTTGCGATCTCTCGTGCTTCAGAAACTTCACCAAAAATATCTGCATCTAGTATTGGTAACACTTCTGGGAGAAAAGCATCGACTTCTACATTTTGTGCCTCTAAAGTAGTTACTTTTAGAATATCATAAGTTATTGACCCGAGGACATGTAGTTGGAAACCATTTAGAAGTTGAGCACGCAGGATTCTGATAACGTACGGCACATAAGGAGCTCCAAAAACTCTAGCGACATTTGATAACGACACTCTTGCCGCATCCCTTATGCCTTGGGATCGATCAACTAAACTTACGCACAACAGCAATATAAGTCTTTGAAGGTGTATCTTCAATTCATGCTCTGGAAGAAAGCTGAGGATATGTGCACATGAAAGAACCAGCGCAGGAGATACTTCTTTTTTAATCGATCCGATCTCATTCTCACGATCCGGCAAAAACTTTATTAATTTTGGATAAAATTCTTTAAAAAGATCTCGAAATTTTTCTTGATCTTCGAGGTTCGAAAAGCGATCCAAATTTTCAAGAACAGAAGCAAATGCACGTAAATATGCACTATTTTGAAGGTAGCCACTGTAAAATTTACGAAATAGTTTGCGCAGAATATCTTTAAACGCAGGCCATGGTAGTTTCGATGAAATCTGACGAACTACAGATACAGCTGTTGCTGCAACATTTGATACAGGATCTGCCAGACACATTAAGACAATAGGTATATAATAGTCCAAAACAGTTGATAAACGGCACTCTGACGATGTAGAAGCACTCTCTAGCTGAGTTAGAGCACGAGTGCGTCGATGCGACTGTAGATGTGTAATATTTATGAAAAAGTCCGTCTCAGAATCACTTTTGGACAATACGCTCAAACCGGGAGCGCAATGAGGCTGTGTCTTTGCAAGATGACCAACGAGATGAATAGCAACTGATCTTTTACTTTTCTCGGAGCTATTCATTGACCTCTTGATTCCTGGTAATACTATTTCAGAATATACTAAGGTAAATGTATCTTTACACGAAGGGATCGAAAGAGCATCGATGAAATTTTGAACTGTTGACTGCGCAGCATGACAAATAGCGAAGTCAGACGAATCCAAGTCATGCAAAGCTTGAAAAAGAATTGCTTTCATATTTTGTTGAGAATTTGCACAAAACCAGTTCGTCGTCAATTTTTCATAAGCTTTAAGCCTCATTTCAAAATTAACCTCCTCTAAACTATTTTCCACAGTCGAATTCAGTTTCCGAAGAATCTTTGTCGACACCCAAAGAGAATCAAAATTCTTTGCTATTGCAGAAAGCGCATCAATTATTTCCGATCGCACACTGATACTTCGTACTTTGCTTAGAAATGGAATTATCAATGCCCAGAATTTATCGATATCTTTGGGATTTACAATTGCTGAAGAGTCCAAAAAAGCTGTAGAAAATCCCAAGAGTAATTTTGATAGCATACCTTCGTCTAGTCTCGGAAATGTAGCGAGTCTATCTAAAGATACAATAGTTGCATGAACTGCATTTTTACCTCCCAAGGTAAGACTCAAACGACTTACCAATGTGAAGGTATGTTCTAACTTCAAATTGAATCGGCTTTGCACCCATTTACCCGCACGATTTGGATTTTGAATAGGATGTAAAACAAGTATTTGAAGCGATTCAAACAGTTCTTTTGAATGTTTCATCAGGATCTGTTTAGCCATCTTTTTGTTTCCGACATTGTCAATTTCTGTATGACACGTAAGACTCTCAGCAATATCTAAACATAAGACACGACTTTGTTCAGAAGCGACTTCAGATTTTAAAGTTTCCCAAACAAACTTGAGGCTTGATGTGGATTCCTCAACACTCAGAAAGGTTAACAAGAGATGATGATTAGAAGCTAAAGATCTCACGAGCTGTAAAATAACCGGTGGTATTGATGCACTACACTCATTTGAAAGACGAAGCAGTAGCGGTTTCATGATGTAAACCAAATCATTGAAGTACACACGAAATTCAAATTGAGGATGCCTAATAAGTAAATCTGCCAGCACTCGTAAAGAATAGGTGCGAACATTTCTTGCATGTTTCCTTTCAACTCTATGTAATGTAGCATCTAAGATGCAATTTTTATTTTGATCCACTCTATCTGTATTATATGAAGTACAAGGTGATGCTGTTTTATTGACTTTTACAAACCTCTCATGTTCACAAATACCCGCCACAGTACAGATAAGCCTCATAGATATTGGCACAATAACTTGTATATATTCGAGTACATGCTCACCCAAGTAATACAATAAATCCTCCAAATTTCTAAAAAATATATTAATGGATTTCATTGACAACATTGAGAAGTCAAGGCACGTTTCAAGACAACTTTCTTCCCTGAAATCATTTTCAATTGCCAGATGAATCATATCATCTAAAACTAACTGATTATGAATTACAATTGAGAAAAACGTACGCATCAATGGAAGAACCTCTCTGGAATCTAGTTCTGCCATCCATGAGTATGAAGCCTTACGGATGGAAATATTTCTACTTGAACCTTTGCGCAAGCGTGGAAGCAAAATTTGAATAACAAGAGGCACAATCTTCGATCGATGTTGTTTTTCTATCACAGTAATACCAAGCTTTTGCTCTGACACATGTCCTGCAAAACATAAGCTTGTGAGAGCTTGCTTAGTCGTTTTCGGAGTAGCAATTGCTTGTAGATGAACAATAATATCGCGTGTAAGATGTGGGAAATCCCAATGTCCTAAACAACGGATTGCCAAACATGCTAACTGTGGATCATTTGATTGAAGCATCTCCAGCAGCTTACAATAAATCTCACTACACTCTTGAAATCCAAGAAAGCTATAACCTCCTCTAAGTGAATTATCAAAAGAATGAAGCCATTTTTGCATACCAGTCTTCCAAGCAAAACAATTAGTATTGATTTCCCACTTTGTGTATTTTAAGAACTCGGCTGAAATTCGATGATAAAAAACACTATCCGAGAACGAAAATTTGGAAAGAGTATCTAAGAGTAAATTAAGCCGAATCCACGGATTTAATCCATACTCTACCTGATTAATTTGAAGTGCTATAAATTCTTGCACTTCGATTTCATCTATTTGAACATCTAAGTTCGGAATTTTCGATTCGTTTTTATTTACTAGCTCCAAATTGCACTCCAGCTGTGTTTCTTCTAGATGAAAAATAAAGACTTCGCGAGCCTCTGCGTACATATTAAGAAGCATTCCCAGGGTCGATATTATGGATGGCCACAGTGTAGAAAGCTTAATATTTAAAGCACCAATACATACACTCATTATTAGTTTTATAGATTGATGTGGAATAGTAGTGGAACTCATAGATCGAGAGACAGCCTGAAGCATAACTTCATATTGCCTCAAGTTGGAGAGGAGATTGGTACTTTTTCCTGGGTCTTGTGCATTCAAAATGCAAAATTTTGAAAGTATATCCTTCACTACCATCCATGATTTTTCTTTCTCATCCACCATTAAAACACTCAAATATTTGAGGTTAGCATATCGCACGTGGCGATTAGATGAAGTAAGTCCTCCAAAATTTTCTGGAATTGCTGCTTTCAAAAAGATCATACTAGTATTCAGCATATGCTTGGATTCAAGAAGCTCTGTAGCACATAGTAACGGTCCTGAATAAAGCCGTGAAATTTTAATTACCCTGAAAAACAAACGAGGATAGATGGTTTCAGCATACTGAGAAGTAACATTTGAAAGTTTATTTAGAGTCACAAGAGCTTGAAGTCCCGCTACTAGAATTGCAAAAGTAGGTTTGATTGCTTCATCTTCAGTAATCTTCTTTTCTTCTTGTAAAGTTTCTAACTTTGTGAGAGCGTAATCTAGTATGCTTTCAACAATGGAGTGGCATGCTTCAAACTCCACACAAAACGGTGCAACTCGTACAGCACCCCATAGAACACTCAGAGGATAAACACAAGATTGGTGCGTTTGTAATATGTTGATAATTTTCACATGATTAATTTCATTTTCGACCAAAAAATCTCTGTCGACACAATTGCACTCCAATAATATTCGGCACGATTCAGAAGTAATTGCAATACCAACGTCTGATACTTCTTCTAAAAATTTGACCAAACAAACGGAGGTAAAAATTTTAAGCATATTCATTGCTGCAGGATTTTGGAGTCTTGCTCTCTCATTTAGACCTTTTAGATACTTTACAATTGAGTGGGAAGAGGCGATCGAAATCAACCTCATCCATTGAATCGCCCTTTCTGCCATTTTAAATGGTCCAGCACTTGATCCATACACAATATTGTGTGCATCACATATATTGAAAATGAGTTCGAATAGAGTTTGCTGTATCGAGTCATCTTGATTCATAACCTTTGAGATACAATAGAATTCGAGAGTAAGTTCAAAAACTTCAAAGATAGGCATAAAGTTTTCGACAGCAGATCCATTGTTGTGTTTCACCATCATCGAAACCAATTTCATGTGATAATTTATTTTATTTGCGTTACTTTTTTCACTCTGAAGGTTCGTTCGAATAGCAGAAAGTAAGGTGTCCCATAATATTCCAAGTCTTCCCCTCCGTCCAAAGCTGCAAACTTTTCGCAACATTTCATTTGCTACTTCGAATAAATGGGATTCAGCGAAGAGTTCTGTATCAGGATCAAATATCACAGTAAAAAATTTGGTGGAGGTGGAATGTAGACCATGAGCTGCGCCACGAACTGTCTCAGCAAGAAGTGCACCGGCGCTTTCGCATTTCACGCTACTCGCAGTGTTGAAATTAGATATTTCTAATTTATCTTTTCCAGTATCACCTTCAATTTCTCGTAGAATCTTTAAAATTCCAATCGAAATTTGGACTTGTGTGGCTCTCCTCAAGATCAAAGCAAGTCCTTGAACGGTGAAAGAACGGATATTTGCTGATTTGTGCATCCTTAAATTCTTCGTAATTCGCAATGTTCCTGAAATATCACGAGATAAATCCTCATGAAGTAACTTGCACAGGCGTGCAAAGCAAGTAAATAGTTGTTTAAGAATCTCAGGTTCATGCTCGACGCCTTCCTTTATTAAACTCTCAAATTTAATCATAGCTTCAGGAAAATATTTCAAAAATTCTCTACCAACATCCCGTGATATTGCTTCTAATAAGTCAAAAAGAGCCTCAAATGAGTTCTTGGATTGAATACAAAAACGCCTTAACAAGGATTGGACGAGAACATCTTGATGGAGCAATATTTGTGGAAGTGTCTCTGAAATTTCCCGAACTTCTGAAACATAGTCGATAAAATCTTTCCGAAAATTCAGCTCAGACCATTTCAGTAAAGCATCCTTGAAGAAGGAACAAGTCTTACACTTAGATTTCTTGACTTGATTCAACCTGTTAAGAGTGACTCTCACTTCCGAGATTTGTTCTGAAAAGTTTTGGGTCATGGTTATTTCTTTGAAGATGAAAAGATTTTCAAGAACTTTGGACCAATATGGAACGACAGTAGGCTTCGAAGAAGAATTCTGAATAGATTGGTATATTGTAACTGTTCTTTAGATTTATCTTTACAGTGTGCGTGTAACTGGCCGAAGGCATGCGTACATCTCATGGCCTAAGATTCGTGAGTTTTTATGGAGCCGCAATTCTGTCTTTCTGTGTGCCTGCTTCGGATTTTCGGTTCAGGGGGATTTGTTGTCTTAGGGTGTCAATTTTTTTGAGAAAAAAACTGATCCACATTTTTCGCCAAATTGTACTGATCCAGCACATTTTGTCACTTGGGGAAAACGATAGTAATATGTACTCCTGAGCGCAAATCAGCGCACTAGAACAATTGCGAAGCAACAAACAATGATAGAGGAACGTGTTCTTTTGTTTTCGTTGGATAATTCGGAGTTTAGCGATAGCTAGGTCTCGTTGAGTAAAGATGAGAAGAATTTATAAGGGAAAATCAACTCTCAAGGACGCGCACATTCCTATACCTCCCCGTGGACAAATACAGATGATTAAACGCAGTAAAAACGATCACGAAAGAACAAGTGATGATAATGATGATGTTTGAACGCTTTATCTTGATTTTTTAAGAAAATTGCATTGCGACGTTCCGCGTGTTTTGCGCCATTTACCCTGGTTTTTAGCTGGTTTTGAAGTAAAGTCACAGAAGTTAGCGAGGCGGGCGAGCACGGTTCCCATTCGGATTAAGAGAATTCGTGAAGAGATTTCGGAACACCGTGTCATTGGGATCGTTCCAATCAAACCAAACTTCATAGTACGCGCATGTAAGTTGATTGTGACCGCGTTGATGACAGATGCCACAGCGCGTCGTGGCCGCCGCCGGCGCGTTCTCGAACCGGTTCTCGTGTGGCCGCCCCGGCCGAGCCTTGGGAAGCGGCTTCGGTGGATACCTATTGACATCAAACACGTAAGTCGATTCACAGGGTAGCTTGATACGATTTGTTTTGAGAGCATTTGCAGCTTCAATGAATACTTCTGCAAGAAAATACGGTTGGCCGCCGACCGCAAATTTCGCGCGCGCTTTGATATACGCATCGGCTTCCATTCTCTCACCATTCTTTTCCGCCAATTGTTCTTGATATTTCTCCCATACCACAATAGCGTGGTTGCATGCGATTCCATAATGTTGCCAGTGTCCGCATCCACACGTGCGTTTGTTCAAGTTGACACCATAATGGACGAACTCGTTGGGCTTCCATTCGTCGGTAACCATCGCAGCTTCAGCGGGATCAATGATTACTTCTCCGCCTACCCTCACGCGCACCGTTTCATTCGCCGCTCACCGCCTCTGGCTAATTGAAAAGTACCATTTACTTTATTATTGACAAAACTTTCTAGTTCAAGCGTTGCATACGCGTCGCTGCAAGTTTGAAATGGATTCCATAACAAACTCTTGTCGAACGTTTCACTGTTTTACCAATTTGGAATTAAGAAATTCTTCTTCTCGATGTATTGGTGCGCCTTGATACGGATTCGCTTCGCCCAAATCAACCAAACCTTCCACATCATCATCCTTGTTTCCATTATCGTCGTTCACTTGCATTCTGACGCGTATCTGAGGTCTTTAACGCTTTCTCACAAAATAGGGGGAGAACAAAATGTGCTGGATCAGTACAATTTGGCGAAAAATGTCCTGGATCAGTTTTTTTCTCCAATTTTTTTCCATAATTTCTTTTCCCCAGGAAACCTTCCAAATTCCATAACTGGACAGTTCGAGAAAGTTGAAGACTGGTCAACGTGAACTTAAACGAACGCTTCGCTATCAACAATTTTGCCTGTGATTGATAATAAATTTCGTAGTATCCGGGATTCCACACTGATAGATTTTTAGATACGAGCTATTC
>Ga0115004_10001637_pt1 | contig 18386 bp, 14 predicted proteins | sample ArcticOcean_MG_C_10_FD_88737 | JGI IMG/M metagenome (GOLD analysis project Ga0115004, IMG submission 88737) | Marine microbial communities from western Arctic Ocean - ArcticOcean_MG_CB11_90 | ecosystem: Environmental > Aquatic > Marine > Oceanic | place: Arctic Ocean: Canada Basin | collected...
CAAGAAGAAGTTTTTCTTGATCAAAGACGTAAAATCATGAAGGAATCTGAAGGCATTAGAGAGAAGTTATCAAAATTATTGTACAACTTGGTTGATGAGGGTGCTGAAGAAAAAATAGGAAATTCTATAAAAACCTTACATCAGTTAAAAGGCAACTCTTTTAGTGAACTAGATGTTGCGGTTTCTGCTTTGGAGCGTTCTTATAATGAATTAGGGGAAGCAACGGAAATAATACAAAAATTGTATGATTCTTTAAACTTCAGCTCATCGGAATTAGAGGAAACAGAAGACAGATTATTTTTGATTCGGAGTTTGGCAAGAAAACATCAGATTGATGTGTCCTCGTTGACGGAGCTAAAAGAAAAATTTAAAGTTAAAATTGAAAATTGGTGTAACTCTGAAGATGTAGTCACCAAGACTGAAGAAAAATTAAGTAAACTATTTGATGAATATAATAGAATGTCCAAAATCCTTTCTAATAAACGGATATCTGGTGCAGGTGAACTTGATAAAAGTGTTCAGAAAGAATTAAAGCCGTTAAATTTAGAATATGCAAAGTTTAAAACGGAAGTTAGCCTAAAATCATCTGGTCCAGATGGAGATGATAAGATTAGTTTTACGGTATGCACTAACGCTGGGACAACTTATGGTCCCTTAAATCAAATAGCCTCTGGTGGAGAGCTGTCTAGATTTACATTAGCACTAAAAGTTTGCTTATCAGGTAAAAAAGACAAATCTGCAATGGTTTTTGACGAAATCGATAGTGGTGTTGGGGGTAAGACAGCAGATGCTATAGGTCGACGTCTTTTAGAAATTTCTAAAAATGAACAAGTACTAGCAGTTACACATTCTCCACAGGTTGCCGCATTGGCGGATCTCCATGTGCTTGTTGAGAAAAAAGTAGTTGATAGTAAAACTTTTTGTTCTGTTGTTTCTTTAACATCTAGTAATAGAGTCGAGGAAGTGGCCAGAATGTTGTCTGGAAATAAGTTGACTGATGAGGCCCGTAAGATGGCCAAAGTTCTTATTGGTAACATTCTTACCTAATTTTTTTATTACTTTAGTATCTTAATTAGATTGAAACATTTTTCCTGGATTAAGTATGTTCTTTGGGTCGAAACTTTTTTTAATTAGGTGCATTTTGTTCCAAGCATTTCCATGCTCTTGTTTCATATAAGAGATTTTTCCAATCCCAATCCCATGTTCTCCTGTTACTGTACCACCTAGTTTTAGAGCTCGCTGGGTCATAGAGTTCGAGAGTGTTTTTGCTTGTTCCAATTCTTCTTTGTTCCCGGGTTCAACTAACAAGATAGCATGAAAATTCCCGTCGCCTACATGCCCCACTATAGGACCCGATATAGGGCTTTTGTTTATTTCGTCTATAGTCTCCTCAAGTGCCTGTGTTAAACGAGAAATTGGTACACATACGTCGGTCGTTAACGCGGTGGAGCCAGGTCTAGAGTTTAGAATAGAGTAGTAGGCATCATGTCTGATTTGCCACAGTTTGTTGCGGTCTTCTGGTTTTGTGGACCACTTAAAGTCTGAACCACCCATATCAGTGACAATTTCTCCAAAACGTTTCGATTGCTCGGTTGTTTCGACTTTAGACCCATGAAACTCAACCAGAAGGTGAGGAAGTTCTGGCATGTTCATTCCAGAGTAACTGTTAAATGTTCGAGCTGTGGCAGCATCTACAAGTTCAATTCTGGCCATAGGAATTCCCATTTGAATTGTGGTTATTACAGTGTCTACGGCACTCCGGATATCTGAAAATGAACATATTGCTGCAGAAATAACTTCGGGCTGCCCCACTAGTTTTAAGGTTAATTCTGAAATTAATCCTAGAGTGCCTTCAGAACCAATAAAAAGATGTGTTAAATCATAACCAGCAGACGATTTTCGAGCTCGTGATCCTGTTTTTATTTCATGACCATCAGCTAAAATTACCTTAAGGGCTAAGACATTATCAGCCATTGTACCATACCTTACAGCGGTAGTCCCACTGGCTCTAGTTGCTGCCATTCCGCCCAATGAGGCGTCCGCTCCTGGGTCTACAGGAAAAAATAAACCAGTATGCCTTAACTCTTCATTCAGTTGTTTTCTTGTTATTCCGGGTTGAACTACAACATCCATATCCTCCATGTTTATAGATAGGATGGAATTCATCTTAGAGAAATTTACTGTTACTCCTCCGTGTATAGCTAAGCTATGACCCTCGAGGGATGTTCCTGTTCCCCAAGGGATTACAGGGCAATTATATTTGGAACAGGTATTTATAATAATAATTATGTCATCTGAACTTTCTGGATAAATTACAGCGTCTGGAGGGAAGTGTGCAAAATAAGCTTCTGACCTCCCATGGATGTCTCGATCTGACTTTGAAGTTGTTACTTTTTTTCCTAATAACTCTTTAAGGGTATTTATAGCATTGACATTATTCATAAATTGGCACCCGTAATATAGATTGTTTGCCAACAGTTTAAGCTTAAATTAGTCTAAGTGAAAGTAGGGAGTTAAAAGTTTGGCTAAGTCTTTAATGCAATTGTTACAGAAAGCAATTAATTGGTCTGGATTGAGTTCTCGTGAAGATATTAAAATTTTTAAAAAAAGTTTATCAAATCAACTAAAATTTTGGATACTTGCTGTATCCATAGGTTTCATAGCGGGTTTTGCGGCTGTTAGTTTCAGGCAAGGAGTCGAAGTACTTCAAGGGCTCCTATATGGGTCGACTGAAGCAGGGAGTTTTACAAATTTTGTAGAGAAGTTAGCTTGGTATTGGAAGGTTTTTATTCCAATGTGTGGTGGGCTTATAGTAGGAGTTATATTACACAAATATACAATTGACGGTCGCGCCAAGTCTGTTGCTGATGTTATTCAAGACGCAGCACTAAATAATGGGAAGATCAATCAGGGAGGAGGTATTGCTTCAGCATTTGCGTCGCTTATTACTCTGGGATCGGGGGGATCATCAGGTAGAGAGGGTCCAGTAGTTCATCTAGCAGCCGTTATTTCTGGTTGGGTTTGCAATAAAGTCCAAATCGATACTGTTTCAAATAGGGATTTACTTGGGTGCGCAGTGGCAGCTGCAGTTTCAGCAAGCTTTAATGCACCTATAGCTGGAGCATTATTCGCTTTAGAAGTTGTCCTTCGTCACTTTGCTATTCATGCTTTTGCACCGATTGTGATCGCTAGTGTTATAGGAACAGTGATCAATCGCCTGACTTTTGGAAATGTAACAGAGTTTATTTTACCCAGTGCTAATAATCTAGGTTTTTATATAGAGCTACCAGCATTTATCTTACTTGGCCTTTGCTGTGGATTAATCGCTGTTATTTTAATGAAATCTTTATTTTGGGCGGACGATATAGGAAACTCAATACAGAGGTTAACAGGTGCAAAGCGTTGGTTGCGGCCTGCAATCGCGGGAACGATTCTAGGAGGACTTGCTCTTTGGTTCCCTCACATTATTGGAGTAGGGTACGAGACTATTTCATCTGCCTTAACAGGTGAAATAATGTTACACGAGGCAATTATATTCGCGATAATGAAAGTGATTGCTGTATCGGTTACAATTGGTGGTCGAATGGGTGGTGGTGTTTTTTCACCATCATTAATGATTGGGTCTCTAACAGGGTTAGCATTTGGTTGGATTGCAACAAGTGTTTTTCCAACATTGTCTGGGGAACACACGATTTATGCTTTAGCTGGCATGGGAGCCGTCTCTGCTGCAGTTTTAGGGGCGCCTATATCGACAACGTTAATCGTTTTTGAGTTGACTGGCGATTGGCAAACTGGTTTGGCTGTAATGGTTGCTGTTTCATTTTCTATCGTAATATCTAGCAAACTAGTTCATCAATCATTTTTTCTGACTCAAATAGAACGACGAGGAATTCATTTAGCCGCTGGTCCACAGGAATATATTCTATCTACTCTTAGAGTTGTGGATTTAATGAAAGATATAAATAGTCTTCAAAAGTCAAACACACGAATTTTAAATGAAATGATCGATGCTGGTACTTCTCTCTATCCAGACGATACTTTAGAGGATGCAATGCCTATTTTTGAAAATTTACATACATCGTTTATTCCAGTAATTAAGGTGGGCTCATCAAAAAATTTACCATCTATTTTGGGTGTTCTTTATCAAACTGATGCGCTTAAACAATATAACCTTGCACTAGTGTCTAGGATCAAAGAGGAGCATTCATAAAAGATTTAAAATACTTTCCAATATTTTTTATATTGGCTGCGTTTCCTTACTTAACCAGGGCAGACATTTTTTAGAAACGATAACTTTAGCTAAAATTGATTTGTTATACTGATTGATCCAATCAATCTCACCTTTAGTTAAAATGTCTTTAATAATTAATTTTCGATCAAATGGAGCAAAACTAATAGTCTCAAACTCTAACATATCTCTGTCTGAAAAAGTTTTCAATTTTTTTGCTTTCTTTACAATAAGTAGATTTTCGATACGAATTCCAAAACTTCCTTCCTTATAGAATCCTGGTTCGTTTGATAAGATCATACCCTCTTCTAAAACAATGTTGCTAGCTCTACTAATTCGTTGAGGACCTTCGTGCACGCTCAGATACACACCCACCCCGTGCCCTGTTCCATGATCGTAGTCATGGCCTATTTCCCACAATGGGACTCTAGCTAAAGAATCAATATCTCTCCCGGTTAACCCGCGGGGAAATCTAACTTTGCTAATAGCGACCATACCTTTCAGGACTAATGTGTAGAATATTTTCTGCTCACGTGTAGGTTTTCCAATTGAGATTGATCTTGTTATATCTGTTGTACCATCAAGAAATTGTGCTCCTGAATCTACTAGTAAAACTTCTCTATTTTTAACAACTCTGTTAGTTTTATGAGTTACCCGATAGTGTGGCAGTGCTCCATTCGGACCTGAGCCAGAAATTGTGTCAAAGCTAATGTCGCGGAAATTTAATAGCTTTCGACGGAGTCGCTCTAATTCAGTAACTGCATCTATTTCAGTGAATGTGCCGGGTATTTGTTTGCTAACCCAAAAAAGAAACTCAGTTACCGCCGCAGCATCTCTGACATGCGCTTTTTTTGTACCTCGAATTTCAACATTATTTTTTTTTGCTTTAGGTAATACACATGGATCGTCATCGAAAACATAACCAGAAATACGTTCTTTCACTGCCACAGGTGTTTTCTTGTAATCTATCCGAACCTTCCCTTTGAGAGTTTTTAAGTGGTTTTTAAATTCACTAAATGGAAATTCAAATACGTGCCCTAGATTCTTCCAAGAAAGCCCATGAGTTTTTCCTGGTTGTATGAATAAATTCACTCCACCATCACAATTTATGATAGCGCAAGCTTGGACTACTGGAGTCCTTGGAACGTCTTGCCCTCTTAAGTTTAAGAGCCATGAGATACTTTCTGGATCTGTTAGCACACAAGAATCTTGCCCAGATTTTTTTAGTTTATAAGCAATTTTAGTACACTTACTTTCACTTGTTTCACCTGAGAAGTTGAACCTTTGCTCTATTACCTGTCCCAGAGGATGACTTGGCCGATCATTCCATATTAAGTCTATTAGATTTTTAGTTTTAGTGAGTTTTATGGATGTTGAACTGACCTTGGCTTCTAGCTCATCTATGTCTTTAATTGTGTGCAAGTTAGGATCATATCCCACATTTCCACTAGGGAGGTTTTTATTTAACCAATCCCATAAATTAACTTCTGGCCAGTGTATAATTTCATAATCTTTAGAAACTTCTTGTTTGACTTGTACTCGGTATCGGCCATCAACAAAAATAGCAGCTTTTTCTTTAAGAACGCAACAAAACCCTGCTGATCCAGTAAAACCCGTAAGAAACTCTAACCGTTCTTCAGAGGCTGCTACATATTCCCCTTGAAAAAAGTCAGTTCTAGGAACTATGTATCCATCTAACCTTTTGGTTTTTAACTCTCGCCTAAGACCTTCTAAGAGATGTGAAGGATTCTCTTGCCTTTCTGGTATGTTAAATGTTTGAAGCATTTTTTCTTTCAATTTTTTACCGTTTTGATTTGATCTTTTTATCAAAGAGACTGGCCAACTGCTCTGTCATTGCCCCGGCCAACTGTTCAACGTCAGTTATAGTCACGGCTCTTCGGTAATATCTAGTCACATCATGACCGATGACAACAGCTATTAATTCTGTGATACGACTGCGCTCAATCATTTCTATTACATCTCGTAAATGTTTCTCTAGGAAGTTAGACGAGTTAACTGATAACGTAGAATCGTCTACGGGTGCCCCATCACTAATAACCATAAGTATTTTTCTGGCTTCTGGCCTATTTTTTAACCTTAGATGAGCCCATTCAAGGGCTTCTCCATCAATATTTTCTTTTAGAAGACCTTCTTTCATCATTAAACCTAAATTAGGTCGTGCTCTTCGCCATGGTGCATCAGCTGACTTATAAATAATGTGCCTTAAGTCATTTAGGCGTCCAGGTTGAGGACTTCGTCCACGCTCTAACCAAGTTTCTCTCGATTGGCCACCTTTCCAAGCTCTAGTAGTAAACCCAAGAATTTCAGTTTTTACTTGGCAACGTTCAAGAGTTCTAGCTAAAATGTCAGCGCAAATTGCAGCAATTGATATTGGACGACCACGCATCGAACCAGAATTGTCCAATAATAAAGTTACGCAGGTATCTTTAAATTCAGTATCTTTTTCGACCTTAAATGATAGTGGAGTGGTTGGATTGGAGACAACCCGCGCCAACCTACCGGCATCAAGGATACCTTCCTCAAGATCAAACTCCCAACTCCGGTTTTGTTGAGCTTGTAGCCTCCGTTGAAGCTTGTTTGCGAGCCTTGATACTGCGCCCTTTAGAGGTTCTAGTTGTTGGTCTAGATACGCTCTTAATCGTTCAAGCTCTATCGAGTCTGCTAGATCTTCTGCTCTGATTTCTTCATCAAAATTTGTAGAATAGACAGTGTAATTAGGATCAGCCGCTGAATGTGGTCGACTAGTTGGGGGTTCGGTTGGTGCGTCGCCCTCTGGTAGTTCTGTATCATCATCAGAGTCCGACTCAGCCATGTCCTCTTGGCTTGCGCTTCCTTGACTGGAATCCTGTTCGTCTTCCTGAAGTTGCTCACTACTAGCATCACTATCCTCGGAACCTTCTTGATTATCTTCATTATCATCATCTTGATTCTCTTGTTCAGATTCTGTGTCATTATCGCTTTGATCTTCTTGATTCTCTGCATCATCTGGATCGTTACCGAGTTGGTCTCCGTAACCTAGATCTTGAATTATTTTTCTAGTAAATTTTGCAAATTTCTTTTGATCATCGAGAACATTTTCTAGATCCTCTAGAGTATTTCCGGCAGACGTCTCAATGAAGTCTTTCCAGAGCGTCATAACATTATTTGCAGCTTCTGGTAACTTACGTCCCGTCGCTAAGTGCCTAATAAGGTAACCTGCGGCGACAGGTAATGGGACTTGTGAAGCGTCTTTAATGTCCCCATAACCTTTTAATTTAGCTTCATTTTCAATTTTAACATCTATATTTCCGGCTGTTCCAGGCATAGATTTGACACCAATGGCTTCGCATCTTGCATTTTCCATGGACTCATAAAGCTCTTTAGCCATAGTTCCCTCTGGCTCATACCTAGACCCAGTAGATGAATTATGAAAACGTCTCCTCAATGCAAATGAGTCTGCCGTGCCGCGCGCTAATAAGACTTCGTCCCTAGTCAGCTTTCGTGATACTTGGGGTAAACGAACTTGGTCATTAACCATACCAGACGGATCGACAGAGAATGAGACTCCAAGCTCCGGGTCATTTGCCAAAGTCTTTGTAGCTTCTGCGAGAGCTTTTTTGAATGGGTCAGCAGGATTTCTGTTATCGGGAGTATTAACCAAGACTCACAGAAGCTGCACTTTCTGGCAGTTCCTCGTCAAAACATCTCTGGTAAAATTCGGCAACTGTTTCACGTTCAAGCTCATCACATTTATTAAGAAATGATGTTCTAAAAGCGTAACCTACATCACCAAAAATTGTTGCATTGTGGGCCCAAGCAATGACTGTCCTTGGTGACATTACTGTGGAGAGGTCACCATTTATGAAAGCTGTCCTAGTTAAGTCTGCAACCGTAACCATTTGAGAGATTATTTTCTGTCCTTTTGGATCATCATAGTTTGCAGCTTTAGATAAAATAATCTTACATTCAGCGTCGTGGCTTAGATAATTTAAAGTTGCTACTAATGACCAACGATCCATTTGGCCTTGGTTGATTTGTTGTGTGCCGTGATAAAGCCCAGTTGTATCACCAAGGCCCACAGTATTTGCTGTCGAGAAAAGCCTAAAATATTTATGGGGACTAATAACTTTATTTTGGTCAAGTAAAGTTAATTTTCCATCAGTTTCTAGAACCCTTTGAATAACAAACATCACATCAGGTCTGCCTGCATCATACTCATCAAAAACTATAGCAGTTGGGTTACGAAGCGCCCAGGGTAGTATTCCCTCTTGGAACTCAGTTACCTGTACCCCTTCTTTAAGTTTGATTGCATCTTTTCCAATTAAGTCGATACGACTTATGTGGCTATCTAGATTTACCCGCACACATGACCAATTTAACCTTGCTGCTACTTGCTCGATGTGGGTAGATTTTCCGGTTCCGTGGTATCCTTGTATCATAACCCGACGATTATGAATAAAGCCAGCTAAAATGGCTGTAGTAGTGTCTGGATCAAACTTGTAAGTTGAGTCAATATCTGGCACTCGTTCTGATTTTTCAGAGAACGCAGTAACTTTCATGTTACTCTCAAATCCGAAGACTTTGCTTACGTCAATTTCTTTTGTAGGCTTTGAATTTAAGTCAATACTTCCGTCGGCCATTTTTTTTCCTTTACCATGAAAAATGGAGTTTTACTTTGAAATGCAATAAATTAAAGGTAAGGGCAAGAGTAAGGTCCACAATTTAAATAACAAAGTATAACATTCTCTCTTTATGAGCCTCTTTTATTTACAGAATCGTTAAAAACGATATTTTCGTAGATATAATTATCCCTTGATGAAACTGTGATTAATTAGAAAAACGCCTACTATCTTTAATTTGATCCCACGCCCACACCACTTTCTGGAGTTGATCTTCGTCTGAACGATTACCCCCGTTCATATCAGGATGAAGATCTTTAATTAAGCCTTTATATAATGTTCTTAATTGTTGTTTACCCATGTTTGATTTGCCATTTAAAATTTCAATAGCCTGTCTTTCTGCTGGAGGCAATTTTCTACCTAAATCACCTGAGTTCTTACCCGGATTTTGAGTAGCATTAGCACCAAGAACAGCCATTGGGTCATCAACACCCAGGCGAGACCAGGCACGTTGCTCTACCCCCATTTTTAGTGGGGTGGTTGGGCGTTCCCAAACTCTGTCAGAGTCCATTTGTCGTTCCATCTCTTCCTGAGTGTGAGTTTCAAAAAAATTCCACTTCAGGTTGTACTCACGTATATGATCTTTGCAAAACCAGTAAAATTCATCAAGAATGTCAGGTGACTTTGGGGCTCTATATTTACCAGCCTCAGAACAATTTGGGACAGAACAGTTTCTCTGAGAGGTTTCAACAACACCCGACATCCCTCTACGGCCCTTTGCTCTCCTTTTTTTATCTGTCGAAACTGATATATCGAAGCCGAATGGATCGAATTTTGTCTGGTTAGCCATTTACTTACCTTTCCGAGTGGGAAAAGAGAGTGTAGTGTTTTATTCAGATAATTGAAGAGCAAAGATAGGTAAAAGATGAAAATAACTAAATTAATTGAAAAAAAACTTCGTGATAAGTTTAATCCAAGCTTTTTATCTGTCGTAGATGATAGTGATAGTCATAGAGGGCATGCTGGTTTCCGTGAAGGTGGTGAAAGCCATTTCAATATAGAGATCTCATCTGAACATTTCTTGACAAAAACTAGACTTGAAAGGCATCGGTTAGTTCATTCGGCGCTTGGTCCCGAGGTTATATCAAAAATCCACGCATTAGCTTTAAAAATATCGATTTAATTTTTGATAAGATCGTTTAATAAATTCTATTACAGTACTAGCTTTTTTTGAACTAACTCGTTTACTAACTTAGGGTTAGCCTTACCTCCAGTTGATTTCATCACTTGTCCAACAAACCAACCCGCAAGTTTTGGATTTGCTTTTGCTTTTGTGACTTGATCTGGATTTTCTCTTATTATTATATCTAAGGCACTCTCTATCTCTGCGGAATTTGACACTTGCCGCATCCCTCTTTTATCAACAATTTCACTTGGACTACCGCCCTCAGTATATACTATTTCGAATAAATCTTTGGCTATTTTTCCAGATATCTCTGTACTAGTAATTAAGTCAATTATTTCTCCAAGCTGACTATGCGTTATTGGGCTATCAGTAATACTTTTATCAGTATCCCTTTTTAATCTGCCAAATAGTTCGTTAATAACCCAATTAGCAGAAAGTTTCTGATCTCTTCCTTTTGCCACTGCTTCAAAGTACTTACTGGTTTCTAGGTCAGCTGTTAAAACTCCTGCATCATAATCACTTAACATGTAGTCAGTAGCGAAGCGCAATCGCTTTTGGTCAGGGAGTTCTATTAAGTTTGAGGATATATCATCAACCCAATCTTGCCTTAAGTTTAGTGGTAGTAAATCAGGGCATGGAAAGTATCTATAATCATGGGCTTCTTCTTTTGAACGCATAGGTCGTGTTTCGCCTTTGTCTGGATCATATAACCTCGTTTCTTGAGAGATAGTTCCTCCCGATTCTAATATTCCAATTTGTCTACGTGCTTCAGTATCAATCGCCTGCTGAATAAACTTAAGAGAATTCATATTTTTTATCTCACAACGTGTTCCAAGATAAGAAAAATCTTGGAAGGTTTGGTATTTTTCATAATCTCCTGGCTTGCAAACTGATATATTGACATCAGCTCGTAAATTACCATTTTGCATGTTCCCGTCGCAAGTGCCTAAATAACGCATAATTTGTCTGAGTTTTGAGATATAGGCCGTGGCTTCTTCGGCGCTACGGATGTCGGGTTTACTAACAATTTCCATTAGTGCTACGCCCGTACGATTTAAATCGACAAATGATGTATTAGGATCCATATCATGTATAGATTTTCCTGCATCTTGCTCAAGATGAATTCGTTCAATACGTACAAGTCGTGCGACCCCAGGTTCTAAATTTACGAGCACCTCACCTTCACCTACTATCGGATGATAGAGTTGACTGATTTGATACCCCTGAGGTAAATCTGGATAAAAATAGTTTTTCCTATCAAATGCAGAGTACAAATTTATCTGAGCATTTAATCCTAACCCTGTTTTAACTGCCTGCGAAATGCACTCTTCATTAATAACAGGGAGCATTCCAGGCATGCCGGCATCAACGAAGGCCACGTTGGAATTTGGTTCAGCTCCAAAAAGTGTCGAAGCCCCTGAAAATAATTTTGCCTTAGATGCAACTTGAGCGTGAACTTCTAAACCAATTACAATTTCCCAATCACACTCTGCCCCAGAAATAGTGGTTGGTTCAGGGGATTTGTATGTTAAATCAAGCATTTATGGAATTCCTTTGTGCAGATGATTGTGAGTTATTAAGAATAAAAGGTAATAAGTTAAGTCTGCCCTTAAGTTTAGAATGGAGAAAGGCTTTATGCAATTAATTTTAAGGACTTAACCAGTATAAATGATATTTACCCTATCTCCCCCCAGAGATATCTAAGTTGGTGCCAGTGATATAGCTAGCCTCATCTGAAAGTAAAAAAAGAATAGCCTCGGCCACCTCTTTTGCTGTTCCCGCACGCTTAATTGGGACTAGTGGTGCCGAATCTATTGCTCTATTTGGAGCCCCCCCTTTAGCATGTATCTCCGTATCAATTATTCCAGGACGCACACCATTTACTCGGATACCTTCATTAGCGACTTCATCACTCAAGCCTTTGGTGACGATATCTAAAGCCGCCTTTGAGGCCGCGTAATCAACCCATTGATTTCCTGATCCAAGTCTGGCTGCTACGGAAGATACGTTCACTATAGCTCCACCAGCTCCTCCATACCTTTTAGACATTCTTAATACAGTCTCTTTTGCAACTAATATGGGTCCAATTAGATTAACTCCAAACATACGGTGTAAACGTTCGAAGCTCATTTCATCTAATCGCGCAGTTTTATCTACAATGCCAGCATTATTAATTAAGGCGTCAATTCTGAACGAGCAATTATCTAATGTACTAAATATACCGTTTATATCATTAAGGTCTGATAAATCACCTTGTAATACCTGAACTGAAACGCCCATTTCCTTACACTTTTTCTCTATAAGTTTTATGCCACTACTATTTGAATGATAATGAATTGCTAAGTTGTAACCTCTTTCTGCAGCAAGCAGTGCGCATGCAGCGCCAATTCCAGAGCTCGCCCCTGTGATGAGTATATTTTTTTTGTTCATTTTCAAAACTCCCTTTCTTGAATTTACAACAGAGATCACATTAGAATGCGTTCGATGATTTCATTTGTGTCTTTGCTTAAGTTCTTTTGATTTAGTATTCGATTTAACTGGGCTTTTATTAAGTTTTGCCTTTTTATATCGTAAATCTTCCAAGTGTCGAAGGCAGTACTCATACGCGCGGAGGTTTGTGGGTTTTTTTGATCCAGTTTAATGATCCAATCAGCGAGGAGCTCATAGCCTTGGCCTGATGGTTGATGAAAAGCGGCAGAGTTTGCAGTAAGTGACCCAAAAACTGCTCTAAATCTATTCGGATTGGTCATATCAAATAATTTATGTCCTGTTAGTGTTTTGACCGTTTCAAGAGCTTTTTCTGGGCTACTTTTTAGGACTTGGATTGCAAACCATTTATCCATGACCAACCTTTCACCCGACCACTGGTTGAAAAAATTAATAATCTCTTTTTCACCCTGATTACATTCAATTAAACAACCTAGGGCTCCTAACTGCTCTTGCATTGTGCTGGAGTTTTGAAACTGTTTGGTAGCTGTTACACCAGAATCTATCTTTGTGATAAGCTTTAATATCGTAGCTCGAAGTGCTCTCTTGCCGTCATCTCTTGCATTAGATTTGTAGTTTCCAGTTACAAAGTTATTTGAATAGATCTTTGATAAGTAGGGTTCTAACTTTAGAGCCAGTAAGTGCTCTAGCTCTTTTATGGATAAATAAATTTTAAGTGGATCAAGAGTTTCACCGATTAAAAGAACCTCTTTGGCTAGTTCGCCTTGAGTAGGTAGCTTAAGCATTAATGACTTTAATGCCGGTTCGATACTATCATTAATTACAATATCCTTGATTGCATCAAGATAGATTGTTTCTATTTTTTCTGACGAGTTAGTTGCTGATAATAGTACTTTTTGACTTAAGTACCGACTTGCTTCCCATCTGTTAAAAGGATCAGTGTCATTTTTTATAAGTAACGCGTACTCTTCGTCTGGTCTCGTATGATTCAGATGCACCGGAGCAGAAAACCCTCGTAGCAATGAAACTATAGGTTTTGAGTCTAACTTTTTGAACTCAAACTGTTGAGTTGTTTTATCTAACTCTAAAACCGTAGTTGATAAAATTTCCTTACCTTTAGTGTCAAGAAGCCCTATGGCAACTGGTAACAGCATTGGGTTTATAACGGAACAGTTTTTAGAACCTCGTTGTGTAAGTTTTAGTGTATAACACCCTGAGTGAAATTTTTCTTCCACTTTGATTTCTGGAGTACCAGATTGAAGGTACCAGAGTTTAAATTGAGTTAGATCACGCTTAGTTATATCTTCAAAACATTTTAACCAATCTTCGATTGTGCATGCCTCACCGTCATGTCGTGAAAAATATAAATTGACTGCCTTGTAATAGTTTTCTTTACCAACAAGAAGTTGAAGCATCCGTATTATTTCAGCGCCTTTTTCATAAATGGTAGAAGTATAGAAATTGTTAATCTCAATGAAGCTATCAGGGCGAACGGCGTGGGCTAGAGGGCCACTATCTTCCCTGAATTGTGTTGACCGAAGATCTAATACATCAGTAATACGTTTGACTGACTCTGATCTAATGTCTGAAGTAAATTGTTGGTCACGAAACACAGTTAAACCTTCTTTAAGGCACAATTGAAACCAGTCTCGACAAGTAACCCTATTTCCTGTCCAGTTGTGGAAGTATTCATGAGCGATGATTGATTCGATACGTTCGTAGTTTTGGTCTGTAGAAGTTTCTGGTGATGCCAAAACTGCTGAAGAGTTAAAAATATTTAGGCCTTTATTTTCCATTGCCCCCATGTTGAAATCGTCTACTGCAACTATATTAAAGAGATTAAGATCATACTCTCTTTCGTAAGTAACCTCATCCCATTTCATAGCCTTTTTTAATGCGCTCATAGCAAATTCGCATTTATCCTCATCCCCTGATCTAACCCATATATTCAAATCAACATTGAGACCGGATCTACTTTTATATTGATCTGAGTATTTAACTAAAGCTCCGGCAACTAAAGCAAATAGATATGATGGTTTTGGCCAAGGATCATACCATTCTGCAAAGCCTGGACCAGAGTCAATCAAGTTACCGTTTGAAAGTAAAATGGGTTCCGTACTTTCAATTCGCACTTGAAATTTTGCTAAGACATCTGGTCGATCGGGATAGTAAGTTATTCGTCTGAAACCTTCCGCCTCACATTGCGTTGTATACATACCATTAGAAATATATAGACCTTCCAGACGAGTGTTTAAATCAGGTTGAATTTCTACCTTTGATTCCCAAACAAAGGGTCCTTCGGGGACCCTGCAGGTCAAACCATTTTCTGTCAAAGTAGGTGATATTGGGATCCCATCAATCGTAGCCCAAATAAGTGATAACTCTTCCCCCATAAGAACAAAAACCTTATTTGAAGAGAGGGAGTTCGGTTTAAAGTTAATTTTACTCGTTACCGTTGTTTTTGAGGGAGAAAGTTTGAATGTTAACTTAACATCATTTATTAAAAATGCTGGTGGTTCGTAATCTTTTAAGTAGATCACTTTGTTTTGTTGGGTTGACATATTATTATTCCTAACGCGATAAAATATTTACTCAATTTATCTTTGTAATTGTTTTAAGGTGTTTATAGGAGCATAGTAAGAGTCAAAATAAATTGTTTTTTTTGAAGTAAATGCACTTAAAAAGTCTTGAGGTAGTAATTTACTTTAAGTTTATATAAGTAAAATTTTAGAAAATTTTTTAATAAAAAGGATAAGAAATGGTAGAATTAACACTTAATAAGGCCAGAGTGATTGTGCGTAACGCTATTAAGAAGGGTAGAGAGTTAAATCTTAAGCCTTTATCAGTGGTAGTATTAGATTCCGGCGGTCATGTAATAGCTTTTGAGAAGGAAAATTATGCGAGTCCTGGACGCTTTGATATTGCTAGAGGAAAAGCATATGGTTCAATTATGTTAGGGATGTCTGGAACCGCTCAAATGGCCAGAGCAGAAGCACAGCAGTACTTTATGAGTGCTGTAAATGGTTTATTTGGTGGTAATGTGATACCTGTTCCAGGAGGGGTCTTAATTAAAAATAAAAATGAAAGGGTAATCGGAGCGGTAGGGGTTACTGGAGATAGCTCTGATAATGATGCGATCGTAGCAATGCATGGTGTTACTTTTGCTGGATTTTCTGGAGATGTGTGAGGATTAATTTTTAATTAGAGGTTTATAAACATATTTAATTTTATGTTGTATAATTAGTATAAATATCTTTTATAGGCGTAGATAGATTTTTTTGAGGAATAAGTTAATGGCTCGGCCAATAGTTGGGATAATCGGTAATACAGCTGTCGTGAACAACCAATATGAAGTTGATGGTAGTGGTAAGATGAACTCAGAAGCAATTTCGATTGCTTCTGGGGCGGTGCCTCTGATTTTTCCAGCCAACCCTGCATTATTAGAAGTGAACGAATTGTTAGCAGTTTGTGATGGTTTTTTGTTAACTGGAGGCAGACCAAATGTGCATCCTGAAGAGTATGGAGAATCTGAAACGGAAGCACATGGTGATTTTGACAGGGAGAGAGACTCGATAGCCTTGCCTTTAGTTAGAGCATGTGTGGAGAGAGGTCAGCCTATTTTTGGGATTTGCAGGGGGTTTCAAGAGGTAAATGTTGCTATGGGAGGATCGCTCCATCCAGAGATTAGGGATCTTCCTGGGAGGATGAATCATCGAATGCCACCTGATGGGACAATAGAAGAAAAGTTTGCTCATCGACATGAAGTAACATTTACAGATGGTGGCCCATTCCATAAGTTACTTGGCACAAGCAGGGTGTACACAAACTCTCTTCACGGACAGGGTATTAAACAGCCCGGTTCAAGGGTATGTATTGATGGGTACTCTGGTGACAAAACGCCAGAAGCTATATTTATAAAAGATGCCCCGGGTTTTACATTATCTGTTCAGTGGCATCCAGAATATCGTGCTAATGAGGATTCAACCTCACAGATTTTATTTTCAGCTTTTGGTGAAGCTTTGAACGGTTGGAAAAGTAATAAATAGTTTTGATCTTAGGATGGGTATATTATGCGTATTGAAAATTTAAAAAAGAGAATGAAAAACCAGGAACCTTTATTAGGAACCTTTATCAGAACTCCATCAATCGAAATAGTAGAAATTTTGGCAGAAACTGGTATTGATTTTGCCTGTTTAGATGCTGAGCACTTTGCATTTGATCGATCACGGATGGACGCTTGTCTAGCAGTTGGTAGAGCGTTAGATTTTCCCCTTTTAGTTAGGACATCAAATTCTAGTCATTCAGAGATTTTAAAAGTTTTAGATAGCGGTGCTACTGGGATTGTTGTGCCTCATGTCGATTCCGTTATTAAAGCGGAAGAAATAGTTAAGGGTGCACATTATGGAGCAGGGGGAAGAGGTTATGCGGGTGGAACTAGATCAGCTGGTAGAACCTCAAAACCTATGTCTGATGTTATAGAAAAAGCTAAAAAGAGAACAATCGTAGTTGCACAAATTGAGGAAAAATCTGGTGTTGATTTTATTGAAGATATTGCATCTGTTAGTGGACTAGATGCAGTTTTTCTTGGTCCATCTGACTTATCCCTTTCATATGGAGAAACGAATTTAGATTCTCAATTTTTGATAGATGCGATGATAAAAGTCGGCGCTGCTGCTGTTAAAAATAAGATAAATTATATTACATTTATAACGGACTTAGCGAAGATAAAAGACTGGAAAAAATATGGTTTCACTACATATGTACTTGGATCAGAACAAGCTTGGATTATGAAAAGTGCGCTTGAAGCTGTTGAGACCTTTCAAAGTACTGAATGAAAAATTGTCAACTGTGAGAGTTTTAGTTGAAAATTATTTTTGATACCTGTGTTTTATATCCAACCGTACTTAGAGAAATTTTATTAGGTGTTGCTGAAATGGGTCTTTATAAACCGGTATGGTCAACGCGTATATTGGATGAGTGGACTTACGCATTTAGGAAGAAAAACTCTTCTGGACAAGACACTATTCTGGCCCAGATAGCATTATTGAATTTCCATTGGCCAAATTCTTTAGTTCAGGATTATGATCTTGATGTTCGTAGCTTATGGTTGCCAGATGAGAATGACATTCATGTATTAGCTTCTGCAATATCATCAGATGCTGAAGCTATTTTGACTTTGAATCGAAAGGATTTTCCAAAGAAAATATTAAAAGACTTTGGTATTGTTAGATATAGTCCAGATGAGATGTTAAGGGGTTTATGGATTGATAATTCAGAAATTATTTCAAAGGTGGTCATAAATGCATTTGAGTTGGCAAAGCAGAATATGGAAAGCAAACTAACATTGAAGGCAGTTTTAAAGAAATCCTATTTACCAGGCCTAGGAAAACTGATGGCATAGGCTTTACTTTTTCCATTTCTGTTCATTCTTTTTTATAGCTCTTATCCTCTCAGATGTTTTTGGATGGCTAAGAAGCCACGCAGGTGCACCAGTGCCTGAGGTATTTGTAAGTTGTTCAAGCTTTTCAAAAAGTGTTATCTGTGGATCAATCCCAATACCAGACTTTATTAATAATGCTGATGCATAGGCATCTGCTTCGTACTCATCACTGCGAGAAAGCTTTGCAAACAAAAGCTTGGTTATTGTACTGGCAATCCAAATGCCTAACCCTGGTATAAGCCTTCCAAAAAAAGATGTTAGTATTACGCGTACTACGTTCTGACCAGAAAAATCAATTAAGCGTCGACGAGTATGACCAAGGGCGACGTGCCCTATTTCATGAGCAATTACAGTTGCGAGCTCAGCCGCAGAAATTTCACCAGAGTGGTATTTTTGTATAAACCCCCTGGTAATAAATATTCTGCCATCTGGGGCTGCCAGACCATTAACTATTGGAATTTCATA